>Ga0335070_10001598_pt1 | contig 26185 bp, 22 predicted proteins | sample Lox_Sample_13_FD_206722 | JGI IMG/M metagenome (GOLD analysis project Ga0335070, IMG submission 206722) | Soil microbial communities from Loxahatchee National Wildlife Refuge, Florida, United States - Lox_Sample_1.3 | ecosystem: Environmental > Terrestrial > Soil > Wetlands | place: USA...
CTCCCATCGCCCGCATTAACAAATTCGTCAACCTCTATAAGGAATTCGATGCGGATGACGATGAACTGACCCGAACCCGAAAATTGCGCAGGACCTTTGTAGAAGAGCGATATAAAGATATTGTCACCGGACTTTATTCGGATGGCGACACGGTCCGCATGGACACCACCATTACCTACGAGGACGGAAGAACGTCCCGTATCAAGGCGGACCTTACCGTGATGAAGGTGCCGCAATAACGCTGGAGTGATGGAATGATGGAGTGATGGAGGAGTGGTATTTCTTCTCAATGCTCCAATACTCCAACACTCCATTTCCCCATCTGCGATAGGGAGGCTTTGATGGAATTTTTCCTACAACTTTTCGTGACGGGGATTCTGGTCGGAAGCATCTATTCTCTCGTGGCCTTAGGATGGACCCTGATCTATAAATGTTCGGGCGTCCTCAACCTCGCCATGGGAGAACTGACACTGATCGGTGCCTATGTCTGCCTTACATTCTACCACTGGCACATCCCTTTTATACTCGCTCTTCTTCTCACCCTCGTCGTGGGTTTCATTCTTGGACTGATGACGGAGCATATTTTTCTCCGCCCCATGGTGGGCGAACCGGTATTAAGCGTGATCATGGTGACGGTGGGCCTCTCCTTCTTCTTTAAAGGCGTCGTTGAACTCATCTGGGGAACGGGCACGGTCGTTTTCACTCCCACGGTTTTTGCAATCGAACCGATCTACATAGGAAAAATCGTCGTCGGCCAAGTATACCTCTGGGCCTTTGTCGCCTGCATCATTCTGCTCCTCGCCTTCGTCTCTTTTTTCAAATTCACAAAGTGGGGCTTGTCCATGCAAGCCACGGCGGATGACGAAATGGCGGCTCTTTCTTTGGGAGTAAACGCCAAGATCGTCTACGCCCTTGCCTGGGCCATCGCCTTTATGGCTGCCGGGGTTGGGGGAACCTTGCTGGGGAACATCAACGGGTTAAATATCTCTGTTGGCTACTTGGGTTTACTCGTCTTGCCCGCCGTGGTTCTAGGCGGCCTGAACTCTGTCCCCGGGGCCATTGTCGGCGGTTTGGTCATCGGTGTTCTACAGAACCTCGCCGATGGATATCTGAGCCGATTTACGCCGGGAGGGGTGAAAGAGGTTTTCCCCTTCGTCGTCATGGTCGTCGTCTTGTTGTTTAAGCCGTATGGCCTCTGGGGGTGGATTAGAATCGAACGCGTCTGATTCAAAAAGCCGTCTCGTAGTCTGGTTTTAATGACTAACGGACTACCCGACCACAAGACTACGTGACGTTTTTTGCATTCTTTATTGGAGGTTGACGATGGGTTATCGCCCTTGTGGAATTTACCACCAGTATTACCGCCAGGACCACGCATGGTGGCAGACAAAATTCGTCTGGGGCAAGATGGCCATTCTCTTTATTGCCATTTTCTACCTCGTCCCTAAATTCGCAGGCCTATATTTAATTTCCGTCGCCAATGTGATTGGATATACGATTCTCGCTGCGATGGGGGTTCAATTGCTGATTGGCTACTGTGGCCAAGTGACCTTGGGGCATGCTGCATTTCTGGCCGTGGGGGCCTACACTTGTACACTCCTCATGCTTCAATTACATCTCTCTTATCCCATCACCCTGATCCTGGGAGGGATCACCGGCGGTCTATGGTGTGTATTATTCGGCCTCCCCTCTGCGCGGGTGAAGGGTTTTTACCTCATCATGACAACCATGGCGGCTCAATTTATTACCGTGGAATTTTTCATCACCCAGTATGTGAGTCAAATTGGAGGGAGGGGGGTCGCGTTCTCCATCCCCCCTGGAACCGTCAAGGTCGGCCCGTGGGAGATTAAGAACGATATGGATGTCTATTACCTCATGGCCGTATTGGTTATCTTATGTACCCTCGCGATGTCGAATCTCCTTCGATCGAAAATCGGCCGCGCCTGGATTGCCATCCGTGACAACGATATTGCCGCAGAAACGATGGGAGTGAATATCTTTTTATACAAATTACTGGCCTTTTTTGTCGCGGGTTTTTTGGGGGGAATTGCAGGCGCATTCTGGGTCACCTCCCTTGCCGCCGTCAGCCCGGAACACTTCCAGTTCGGCTGGTCCCTCTGGCTGGTCGGGGTCGTCCTGATCGGAGGAGTCGGCAGCATCCATGGAACCATCTTCGGTGCGATGTTTATGACGCTGATTCCCGAGGGGTTGAAGTTCCTGATATTTGCTCTTACTCAGAATCCTTTTTTTGTGAATCTGATGCCTTTCCTGCCTCATCTCCTTGAGAAATTTTTGTTTGTCAAAGAGGCAGCTTTCGGTTTGGCCATTGCCTTGTTTCTTATTTATGAACCGAACGGAATCTCTTATCGGTGGTGGCAGGTTAAGAATTATTTTAACCTCTGGCCCTTTTCATATTAATTTGTCGCCCCGAACCATGTAAGGTTCAGGGCTGCCATGCACCCCACGTGGTGCATGGCGTTGGTGGCAGATGAAGAACTATTTCAATCTATGGCCGTTCTCATATTAGCCGAAGTCATTCCCTCCCTCTCTGACGGGAGAGGGAAAGGTGGGGGCGATGTGAAAATCTCGTGGAAAGGGGGGATGTCACGTCATTGGATGGTGGGAGAAACGCAGGGGATGGGGTTTTGTGCCTTTTCACAATTGACAGGAGGTAAAAAATGAGAACCAAATTACTGACGATGACTATGGTATTACTGATGGTAGGTTTCACGGCTTCAGTCGTTTTCGGGCAGGCTCAGGAGGTAAGACTGGGTGCCCTTCAGGATACCACCGGCGGCACGTCCGATGTGGGCAAGGATGAGGCCTTGGGAGTTCGGGAAGCAGTTCAATACTATAATGATTCGGGGGGGATCAACGGGAAAAGGATCCGCTTGTTTCAATACGACTACGGATATCGCGTTCCCGAAGCGGTCACCACATACAAACGGTTCAGGGACTATGACAAAGTGGTGATGGTCTTAGGGTGGGGCACGGGTGACACCGAAGCCCTCTCTCCGACGATCAATGCGGATAAGATGCCCTATCTTTCCAGTTCCTTCTCCGGCCATCTTTGTGACCCAAAGAAAACCCCTTACAATTTTGTTTATGGAACGGATTATTCCACCAACGCACGCGGAGCGATCACTTACTGGTTTGAAGAGGTCTGGAAGAAAGATCCGAAATGGAAGGAGCTGAGGGACAAAGGGGGTAAGCCTAAGTTTGTGTGCTTTATGGACACGTCCTCACCCTATGCGACCGCTCCGATCAAAGCCATCAAAGATCAGGCGGCCCTTCTCGGGATTGAGGTCGGCCCAGATCAAAATGTCGCCTTAACGGCTCTGGACACAAAGAGCCAGGTCATTGCAGCGAAAGGGTTCGGAGCCAACCTGGTTTGGCACGGCAACACAACGATGTCGGTTTCTACTGCGATCAAGGACGCTTATGCGCTCGGGTTGGGGGCGGATCATATTATCAACAACTGGGGGTTCGACGAGAATCTTCCGAAATTAGGAGGGGCGGCGGTGGAAGGGGCAATGGGTTTGATCGCCTGCGCTCTTTTCAATGATGAATATCCGGCAAAGAAAAGGGTCCTCGAATATTGCAAAAAACTGAACCCGGGCGTCCCCGTCGAAAACCGACTCATCCGAACGATTCAAGGCTGGGTCAAGGTCACTTTAGCCGTAGAGGCCATGAAGAATGCGGACAAGGCTGGAAAGCTGAATGGCCCCGGAATTAAAGACGCCTTTGAAACCTTCAAGGGTTGGCCAGGGTTAAAGGATTTTGGCGGTCAATTGGTGACCATTACCCCAACGGACCATCGTTATAGTTCCATCGTCAGGGTTGGAAGGGTCATCAAGGGGAAGCCTCAGACGGTAGGCGAAATTGATATGCGTGCCAAGTTCCCCGACAAGTGGGCTGACTGGCTCGGCTGGTAAGGAGGAGACCCTTGACACCTGAAACCCCGAGTCCCAGCGGGACCATCCTGAAACTCAACAATATTGAGGTCATGTATCATGAGGTGATCTTGGTTTTGAAAGGCATTTCCATTGGGGTGCCTCATGGAGGCATCGTCGCCCTTCTGGGAGCAAACGGTGCAGGAAAATCCACCACCCTGAAGTCTATCTCCGGTTTGTTAAAACATGAAGACGGAGAGGTGACCGATGGGAGCATTGAGTTTATGGATGAAAAGATACACCATCTCTCGGCCGAGGAAATCGCCAAAAGGGGAATCTTCCAGATCATTGAAGGGAGACGCGTCTTTGAGCACCTCACGGTCGAAGAGAATCTCAGAGTAGGAGCTCATCTCCGGGGCAGTGGGGCGGCCCTCAAGCAGAGGTTAGAAATGGTCTACCAGTATTTCCCAAAGCTGGTTGAGCGACGGAACGTCATGGCGGGTTTCATCAGTGGCGGGGAACAACAGATGACGGTGATCGGCAGGGCGCTTATGGCCCAACCGAAATTGTTGCTCCTCGACGAGCCGTCCATGGGTCTCGCTCCCCTTCTCATCAAAGAAATCTTTGAGATCATCACCAAGTTAAACAAGGAGGAAAAAATCCCCCTCCTCCTGGTGGAGCAAAACGTAAAGCTGGCGCTGACCGTAGCCCCATATGCTTACGTTTTGGAAAATGGAAGGCTGGTGATGCATGACACCTCGGAGAAGCTCAGGGGGAATCCGGATATCCGGGATTTCTACCTCGGGCTGTCGGATATGGGGGAGAGGAAGAGCTTCAGACAGGTGAAACATTATAAGAGAAGAAAAAGATGGCTCACGTAAAACTAAACATTGCAAATTGCAAAATGAGCAACGAGCAATGAGCATGGCCGGCTTTCTATTGAGTATTTTGCATTTTGCATTGATCTCTTATCAAAAGGAGGGTCCTTATGCGTAGATTATTCGTCGCCCTTTTGCTGGTTACGATCGCTGTTTGGGGAACAGCGTGTTGCAAACCCGGCCTTCTCCCGACAGAGGATGCGGGGAAGCCAAAAGTGACGCTGGAACGGGTGGAGGTAGCAGGCGCTTTCCCCTGGGCAGACCCACCCGCCCGAAACCCGTTAGCGCTCGCCTTTGTTTTCAACATCGAGAATCCCAGCGGGTACAACATCCTACTGGACAACTTCAAGTTTGCGTATTCTTTTGAAGTGAACCCTGACTACTATATCGAGATGAACGTCCCCGTTGCCTATGACCGAATCTACTTTCCGCCCAAAACAACCAGCCAGTATCGAATCGTCAATATTTTGGATTCAGCGGTCATCACCGGAAAACTGATGGTGACACAAGGAGCAAAACTTCAGGCGCTAGACCTCAAACCGATAGACCTCATTAAGAATTGGTATACCAAGATCGGGGACTTTGCCTTTGGGATTAAAGTGGGAGAAGGCATGGCAGTCTTTAACACGGAGAAGGGGGATGTCTTTGTTCCCTTTGAAGGAAAATTCCCGAAGAAGTAGTTCAGATTGAAGCATACCCGCGAATCGACGCCTCCCGTTTCTTCACCCTCCTCCGTCCCGGGGAGGGTGAAAACGGAGGAGGCTCATTAAAAAAGAAAGACTTTCCCGGAGACTCAAAATGCCAAGGTCACAAGTCAAGGACCGGACTGCCGGTTTTCTTAAAAAGAATCTTGAGACCATGCCCCATAAGAAACGCCACGATCATTTCAATCAAAAACTGAGAGGAATTGTTCGATATGCCACGAAGCATTCTGTGGCCTTTAAAAACATAATGGAATCCGCGGGATTGAAGCCAGCAGACATCCAGACGATCAAAGACTTGGAAAAAATTCCTGTGACCAAAAAGGCTGACCTCGTGGAGCTTCAGAAAAGAAATCCTCCTTTCGGCGGCTTTGAGGCGGTGCCGATCGAAACGCTCAGAAGGATTTATGTCTCGCCTGGTCCCATCCTGGAGCCGGGTGAAGCCGAGTACGAGGACCTGGGCTGGACACAGGCGATGTACGCTGCGGGGTTTCGGCCCGGAGACATTGTGATGAACACGTTCAGCTACCACATGGTTCCCTTTGGCATGCAGATGGTCGACAACTCCCTTCGTCAAGCAGGCTGCATCGTCGTCCCGACGGGCGTCGGGAACACGGAACAGCAGGTCAATATCATGAAGAGCCTAAAGATCAACGGCTACTGCGGAACCCCGAGCTTTCTTCTCAACCTGGCGGAGAAGGCGGAGGAGATGGGCCTCGACTGCCGAAAGGATTTGAACCTCCAAGTTGCTTTTGTCGCCGCGGAAATGCTCCCTGAGTCCCTGCGCTCCAAGCTGGAGGACAAATTCGACATGAGGATCCGGCAGAGTTATGGAACCGCCGATATCGGCTGCCTCGGCTACGAATGCGGGGAGAAGAACGGGATGCACATCCCGGACGACAGGATCGTGGAGATTGTGGACCCGACGACAGGGAAGCAGCTTCCTCCGGGAAAGACAGGGGAGATCGTTGGCACGACGTTCAATAGAATCTATCCGCTGATCCGATTCGGCACAGGAGACCTCTCCTCCTTGACCGATTCCCCCTGCCCCTGCGGAAGAACTTCTCCCAGGCTCGTAAAAATCCTCGGCAGGGTCGATCAGGTCACAAAAGTCAGAGGCTTGTTCGTCCATCCAGGGCAGGCGGACGAGGTTGCCTCCAAGTTTCCGGAGATTCGAAAGTACCAGGTCATCGTCACACGAAAGGAACACAAAGATGAGATGACATTCCAGGTCGAAGTCAGAGAAGAAGTTTCACAACCCGAGAAATTGAAGCGTGAGATTGAACAGTCGATTCGTGATGTGATGAAAGTCAGGGGGGATGTTCAATTTGTTTCCAAAGGAGCCATTCCAGAGGGAGCCAAGAAAATAGAAGACCGACGGATCTGGGAATGAGGAAGGGGTGACGAAAATAGACTTTTGACGAGTTTGTGTGATATATGCTAATATGATTTTATATACGGGACGGGGGAGGAACGAACGATGAAAATTTATTACAAAGGCTTTATGAGAGAAAGAATCCAAAAAAGCCCGGTGACGATCGGCCCGGATGCATCCTTCTTTGAGGCGAGAAACCTCATTCATGAGAAAGGGATACGCCATCTCCCCGTAGTGGACAAGAACAACGCTTTGGTGGGAATCGTGACGGACCGAGATATCCGGGAGGCATCTCCTTCCGATGCCACCCTGCTCAGCGTCCAGGAGCTTAATTATCTCCTGGGAAAACTTAAAGTGTCGAGCTTCATGACGCCAAAGGCTAAGTTGATCACCATTACACCCGACACGCTCATTGAAGAAGCGGTCCAGCTCATGCACGATAACAAGATCGGATGCCTTCCTGTGGTGGAAGGAGGAAAACTTTATGGAATCTTTACAGAAACAGATGCCCTGGACCACCTGGTGGACGTGTTTGGCATCAAACAGAAAGGAACCCGTCTAACCATTGCCTTCGAAGATAAACCGGGCTCACTCCTTGGAATACTTGAGGTGTTTAAAAAGCATAATGTAAACGCCATCAGCATTGTTACCCCCTCTTTCTTGGTGGAAGCGAAAAGGATCGCAGCTATCCGGATTAAGACGGAAGACTACAAAGATGTAGTCGCCGATTTAGAGAAAGCGGGCTATGACGTCTTATCGATCGGGAAATGGCCATCCGTATGAGAGATCGGAACGACGGAATATTGAGTTTAGTTCCAACAATGGAGTCACGCCCAATTTATAAGCCTTAGACCCGTCACTCCATTCTGCCGTCGGGGCATTATTTTTTTCCCATAGTCTTAACAGTTTACGTTAAGTGGCATTACCAGGCTTGTTCCATGGAAAATAGCGGAGCAAAGTATTATCAAATCGGCCAGTTGGCGGATTTACTGGAGCTGAGCCCCCGGACGATCCGATACTACGAGGAAATTGGCCTTCTCAACTCCGTCAGAAGGATGGAAGGGGGAAAAAGGATCTATACGGACAACGATTTTCAGCGCTTAAGATTTATTGCAAGGCTGAAGCATCTCGGACTGACCCTTTCCGAAATGCTCGAGCTGGAGGATATTTACAAGATCCATCGGACAAATCGAAAAGTGTTACCCCGGCTGATGGAGCTGCTGGACGCCCACGCCATCAAAATTGATGAACGGATTAACAATCTCAATAAACTAAGGGCGGATATCCTCAGCTACCAGGATAAAATCCGTCAGAAACTAAGTATGGATGAAGACATTCGGAAAGGAGAACAAACTCATGACAGAGGTCGTGATCACGAGCGCCGTTCGGACAGCCATCGGTAATTTTCTTGGCGCATTAAGTCCCTTCAGTGCGACGGAATTAGGAGGCAAAGTGATTGAGGAGGGTGTGCGGCGGTCCAAGATCCAAAAAGAGGATGTGGATGAAGTGATCATGGGCAATGTCCTTCCTTTTGGATTGGGACAGAATCCGGCCCGGCAGGCAATGATCAAGGCGGGGCTCCCGATGTCCGGTGGAGCCATCACGGTGAACAAAGTTTGTGGCTCCGGGCTGAAGGCGGTGATGCTCGCTGCTCAGGTGATCCTCGCGGGAGATGCGGAGGTGATCGTTGCCGGCGGAATGGAGAATATGAGCCGGGTCCCCTATTACCTGGAAAACGCAAGGACCGGGTACCGGCTTTGGGATGGCAAACTGGTAGACGGGATGGTCCACGACGGCCTCTGGGACGTGGTCAACGACTATCACATGGGATATACCGCTGAGATCCAATCCGTGAAATTCAACATCAGCCGCGAAGAACAGGACCGGTTCGCCCATGAGTCGAACGACAGATCGATGAAAAGCATCCGCGAAGGGAAGTTTAAAGAGGAAATCGTCCCTCTTTCCGTCCCCGCAAAGAAGGGCGAACCGACTGTCTTCGATACGGATGAGGGACCCCGGGAGACGGACCTTAAATCCATGGCCAAATTGAAATCTGTTTTCAAGGAGGGCGGTGTCGTCACAGCGGCAAATTCCTCCAAGATTAGCGATGGAGCCAGTGCTCTCGTATTGATGTCAAAAGAAAAGGCCCAGGCCCTTGGGATTAAGCCCATGGCGAAGGTGGGAGCTCAGGCAGCGGCGGGGGTTGCATTGGAAGATGTGCTGGTCGCCCCCCTTCAGTCCATTCCAAAGTGTCTCAAAAAGGCAGGCCTTTCCCTTAAGGACATTGACTTGTTTGAGATCAACGAGGCCTTTTCTGCCACGACGGTCGCCATCTTTAAAACCCTCGGAATCGACAGAGAGAAGGTCAATGTCCACGGAGGCGCGGTGGCCATCGGCCATCCCATCGGAGCCAGCGGCGCAAGAATCCTCACGACCTTACTTTACGCCATGAGAGACAGAGGCGTCCGGAGAGGGATGGCTTCTCTCTGTTTAGGCGGTGCGGAGGCAGTCAGTTTGATCGTGGAACAGATATAGGAATGACTGAAATTCTAAATTCGAAGCACGAAATCCGAAACAAGCACGAATGTTCAAACCCAAAACACAAATGACCCAAACAAACGAAAGTTTAGAAACATTCTAGTTTTGGAGAAAGATTCTATGGACAGATTCGGCTTCCTAATTGTCGGTATCGTATTCGTGCTTTTAGGCATAAATATTCTTCTTGTTCGTGATTATAGGATTCCGTATTGGGGGTATGCTTACGGACCATACCATCCTTTGCTGGGGGTTTTATTTGTAATTGGTGGTGCGTTCCTTGTCTATACGGGGATAAAAAATATAGTCAGGAAAAGGAGCAAAAAGCCGTAAGGGCTAGAGAGGAACCTGCCATCTTAAGCGTTCCAGAGGGTTTTGTTTACGTAGATTGGAGAGAAGGGGAATCAGTTAAGGAAGTTTTAGAATTTCGGTAATTTGAATTTGTTTCGGATTTCGATATTCGAGTTTCGGATTTTAACTTAAGAGGAGGTCTCATGGAGATCAAAACGATTGGTGTTGTCGGAGCCGGGCAGATGGGGAACGGAATCGTTCAAGTGGCTGCCCAGTCCGGATTCTCGGTGGTGATGAGTGACATTGCGGATTCTTTCGTCCAAAAAGGCCTCGGCACCATTTCCAAAAATCTGAGTAAACTGGCGGAGAAGGGAAAAATACCTCCCCAAAAGAAGGAGGAGATCATGGGGAGGATCAAAGGGACCCTTCAGGTGAAGGATATGTCGGACGCCGACTTCGTGGTGGAGGCCGCCACGGAAAATGAGTCTCTGAAACTATCTATCTTCAAGGAATTGGACCAGGTTTGTCGAAAAGAGACTATCCTATCAAGTAATACGTCTTCCATCTCCATCACCAGGATTGCTTCAGCGACTCAAAGGCCTTCAAAGGTGATCGGGATGCACTTCATGAACCCTGTGCCGGTCATGCAGCTCGTTGAGGTCATACGGGGACTGCAGACGTCTCAAGAGACTTTCGATACGGTGAAGTTTCTCGCCGAGAAGATGGGGAAGACCCCTGTTGAAGCCAATGACTTTCCGGGTTTTATCGCAAATCGAGTTCTCCTGCCCATGATCAATGAGGCGATCTACGCTCTTTTCGAAGGGGTCGGAACACCGGAAGCCATTGATACCGTCATGAAGTTGGGGATGAATCATCCCATGGGGCCTCTGGCACTGGCAGACCTTATTGGTCTAGATACTTGTTTAGCCATTATGGAGGTCCTCCATAAAGGGTTGGGGGATTCCAAATATCGGCCCTGCCCTCTTCTCAAAAAATATGTCGATGCGGGCTATCTCGGCAGAAAAACAGGGAGAGGGTTCTACCAATACTAATTTCAGATTGCAAATTGCAGATCGCAGATTTTAAATTTGAAATCTGAAATTTGAAATCTTCAATTTGGTCAGAGATGGATTTCAGACTGACTTCCGAACAAGAGATGATCCGGGATATGGTGAGAGATTTCACGGAAAGGAACATCAAACCCGTTGCAGCTCTGTATGATGAAGAAAAACAGTTCCCTTACGAAAACCTGAAGAAAATGGCCGGTCTTGGCCTGATGGGAATGAACATCCCTGCCGAATTTGGCGGGTCGGAGGTCGGTGTCGTCGCCTATAGCCTGGCCATTACGGAGATTGCAAAGGGATGCGCTTCCCACGCAGTCATCACCTCGGTGACCAATATGGTCGCGGAGGTGATTTATGAGTTCGGGCAAGAAGAGACAAAAAGAAAGCACGTCCCGAAGCTTTGCAGCGGCGAATACCCGGCGGGTGCTTTCGCCATTACGGAGCCCCATACAGGATCCGATGCCGGTAATATTCGGACGACGGCGACTCGCCAGAAGAGTCGGTACGTCCTGAACGGGAGCAAAACCTTGATCACGAGCGGAGAGGCTTCACGAGTCATTGTCACCTGGGCGGTGACGGATGTAGATGCGAAGAGAGGTAAGGGAATCAGCGCCTTCGCCGTCGAGAAAGATACCCCCGGGTTCCTCGTCGGAAAAGCTGAAGATAAGATGGGCCATCGGGCCTCGCAGACCAACGAATTGACCTTCGACCATTGTACCGTCCCGGCCAATTCCCTTTTGGGGGAGGAGGGAGAAGGCTTTAAAATTGCGATGATGGAGCTGGATGGCGGAAGGATTGGGATCGCCTCCCTGGGGCTGGGCGTGGGATTTTCTGCTATTGATTTTGCAATAGGATATGTTAAAGAAAGAGAGGCTTTCGGCAAACCGCTGTCGAGCTTTGAGGCTATTCAATGGATGATCGCCGATTCTTATACCGAATTGGAAGCCGCCCAACTTCTGGTGCTACGCGCCGCCTACCTGAAGGAAACCCGTCAACCCTTTACAAAAGAAGCTTCCATGGCCAAGCTTTTTGCCACAGAGACGGCAAGGAACGTGGCAATCCGGTCCGTTCAGATGTTGGGCGGATATGGCTACACGAAAGACTATCCTGTCGAACGTTACCTCAGGGATATTATCGGAACCACCCTCTATGAGGGAACCTCTGAAGTCCAGCGCATTGTGATCTCGAGAGAGATCCTGGAACGATGAAGGTTATCAATGTCAAATGTCAAAGCTCAAAGTTCAAATTTAAGTGCAAGAATCAACTTGAACGGATTTGGATTTTGACATTTATTTGACATTTGAAATTTGTCATTTGGCATTCATCATTTATTTAGGGGGATGTGAAGAGCATGGAGTCATCAGAACAAACATGGGCTGCAAAATTCGACCTTTACGGCTGCTACCAGTGCGGAAAGTGCACCGGAGGCTGTCCTGTTTCCCTCAAATCAAAGCTGAACATTCGCAGGCTGATGATCGAAGGGATATTGGGAAAGAACCTCGAACACATTTCGGAGCGGGAAGAACTCTGGGACTGCACGACGTGCAAAACCTGTACGATTCGGTGCCCCCGCGGGTTGAAACCGATGGATCTCGTCATCGGGATGAGAGGGACGCTGGTTGAAGAGGGCCATATCCCCAAAACCATCATCGAAGCCATGGAGAGCGTCTACAAACATGGAAACCCCTGGGGAAAACAGAAGAACAAAAGGACCGAATGGACAAAAACTCTTCCCGAAGATTTCAAAATCAAAGATTTTTCCCAGGGAGATCACGCGGAGTATCTCTATTTTGCGGGATGCACAGCTTCTTTCGATCCGCGAATTCAAGAGGTTGCCAAGGCGTTGGTCTTTAGCCTCCAGCGCGCAGCGGTCGATTTCGGAATTCTCGGAAATGAGGAACAATGCTGCGGAAATGAGATCCGAAGGATGGGGGAATCGGGTCTCTTTGAGGAGCTGGTTGAGGGAAACCTCCAACGTTTCGACAACTATCGGATTGACCATGTCCTCACCATGTGCCCCCATGGTTTCAACGCTCTGAAGAATGAATATCCTCAGGGAAAGTTTGAGGTCCTTCATGCAACACAACTCCTGGCGAAACGCCTGGAACAGGGAAAACTGCCTCTCACGAAAGCAATCCCAAAAGTGGTCACTTACCATGACCCCTGTTTCCTGGGCAAACAGAATAACGTTTTTGACGAACCCCGGGCGCTCCTTCATGCCATCCCTGGCCTGACCTTCAAGGAATTGGATCGTTCCCGGGAGAGGAGCCTCTGCTGTGAAGGAGGGGGCGGAAGGATGTGGGTGGAGTCCTCCTCCGAGGCAGGGCAGCGTCTCGCTGAAGTTCGAATCCAGGATGCCGTGGAACTTGGCGCTGAGATCATTGCAACGGCCTGTCCGTTCTGCGTTCTGACCCTGGAGGATGCGGTCAAGACCTCTGGCCATGAAGAAAAAATAAAGGTCATGGATGTGATGGAGTTGCTGGCGGAGGCGTTGGAATAAGATGCGGTGGATTGAATCGATCACCCAGAAGGAGTGGGAAAAGATTGATCAAGTGATCGCCAAGTATCGGGGAAGGCACGGAGCACTCATCCCCGTGTTGAAGGAAACTCAGGAGATCTGCGGATATCTCCCAAAGAATGTCCAGCACCGCATTGCGGAGGGTCTTCAGCTTTCTTCTTCACAAATCTACGGAGTGGTCTCCTTCTATGCCTTCTTCACCACGATCCCCAGGGGTAAGCACATCATTCGGGTTTGTCTCGGGACGGCCTGTTATGTGAAGGGGTCGAAGCAGATTCTGGACAATCTTCAAAGGGACCTCCAGGTTGAAATCGGAGGCATCACGCGGGACCGGAAGTATTCGCTGGAGGCAGTTCGCTGCCTCGGATGTTGCAGTCTGGCCCCGGCGATTGTGGTCGACGGAGACACCCATGCGCTGGTCGATCCCTCCGACGCGGTCCGTATTGTCCGGTCTTATGAGTGATCCATGCAGACGCTGAAATTCGAGGATTTGCAGGCAATCAAGGAAAGGGCCGCCGCCGGTTTCCAGAAGGAAGGATATCGGGCCAAGATCAACTTCCATATGGGATCTTGTGGAATTGCTGCCGGCGCAAATAAACTGAATGCCCTGGTCCTGCAAAAGATGAAAGAGAAGGGAATCCAGGACATTCAGGTCATCCATTCCGGTTGCGCCGGCCTTTGCAGCCGGGAACCTATGGTGACCATCGAATCCCCGGGATTACCCTCTGTAAAATATTGCGATCTGAATGAGAAAAAGATCGAAGAAATCTTCGACCGTCATATTCTAAAGGGAGAGGTCGTCGACGCGTATGCGTTTGCCGTAGAAGACGGAGGGGAAGCTTCCCCCGCCGACAAGACCGCCAGATTGCAGGATATCCCCTTCTTTAAACACCAAGTTCTGTGGGCCCTGCGAAATAGAGGGCTGATCGACACGGAGGATATCGACGGCTCCATCGCCAGGGAGGCCTATTTTGGATTGGCAAAAGCGCTCACCTCCATGACTCCTGAGAGTGTCATCGCGGAAGTCAGGGCCTCCGGCTTACGAGGCCGTGGGGGAGCGGGATTCCCGACCGGCTTAAAGTGGGAAGAGGGAAAGCGCTATTCCTCTTTTCCGAAATACGTCATTTGCAACGGGGATGAAGGAGACCCGGGTGCGTTCATGGACCGCTCCCTGTTGGAATCCGATCCTCATGCGGTCCTGGAGGGAATGATCATCTGCGGTTACGCCATAGACGCCCATCAGGGTTATGTCTACGTCAGGGCCGAATATCCTCTCGCGATTCAACGACTCCATATCGCCATTGAGAAAGCCAGAAACTATGGGCTTTTGGGAAAGAACATCTTGGGATCCGGGTTCGATTTCGATATCGGTGTCTACCCCGGAGCAGGAGCTTTCGTCTGTGGTGAATCGACGGCCCTGATGTACTCCCTCGAAGGAAAACGAGGGATGCCTCGCATTAAGCCTCCACGATCCACCGAGGCCGGACTCTGGGGACAGCCGACGGTTCTGAATAATGTGGAGACCTTTGCCAATGTCCCGGCCATCGTACGAAATGGAGGGAAATGGTTCGCTTCCATCGGAACAAAGGGTTCAAAAGGAACAAAGGTCTTTGCCCTGGCAGGAGCGGTGAAAAATGTGGGTCTGGTCGAAGTCCCCATGGGGACCACACTCCGGGCCATCGTCCATGATATCGGAGGCGGAATCCCTGACAAGAGAGAGTTTAAGGCGGTTCAGATCGGCGGCCCTTCAGGAGCCTGTCTTCCCGATTCCTTGTTGGATACAGAGGTCGATTTTGATTCTCTGGACGCGGCCGGGGCGATGATGGGCTCAGGCGGCCTCGTTGTGATGAACGACTCCACCTGCATGGTGGATACGGCACGATTCTTCACCGACTTTTCCGTAGACGAATCCTGTGGAAAATGCGTTCCCTGCAGGGTCGGGATGAAGGTGATGCTCAATATCCTGAACCGCATCGTTGCCGGAAAGGGAGAGACAGAGGATATCGGCCGGCTGGAGCGGCTGGGCCAGCATATTAAAGAGACCTCCCACTGTGGCTTAGGGAAGACGGCGCCGAACCCCGTCCTTTCGACCATTCGATATTTTCGAAACGAATATGAGGCGCACATTCAGGACAAGCGATGCCCTGCCTTGGTCTGCGTGGACTTAATTCAGTTCCGGGTCGACGCAGAAAAGTGCAAGAGCTGCGGCCTCTGCAAGAAGGCATGCCCCACGGATGCGATCACCTGGGAGAAAAAGACTCCGGCGACCATTGATCCGGAAAGGTGCATCCGGTGCCGGTCGTGCATCCAGGCGTGTAAATTTAAAGCGATTGAGTAAAGAAAATTCGAAACCCGAAGCACGAAATTCGAAACAAGGACGAATGTTCAAAGAATAAATGACCTAAACTGAGGATTTTGTTTTTGGCATTTGGATTTTGGATTTGTTTCGGATTTCGAAATTCGTATTTCGGGTTTAGACTGTTTTCTATGGCTACGACAACGCAGACGGTGAAACTGACGATCGATGGAACAGTGGTAGAGGTTTCGAAAGGGACGACGATCCTCGAGGCGGCCCAGTCCGTCGGTATCGGAATTCCGACGCTCTGCCATGACCGCAGGCTCATCCCCTTCGGCGCTTGTCGCCTCTGCGTTGTCCAGCAGAAGGGAAAATCCGAGCTCCTGCCGTCTTGTTTCACTCCTGCGAAAGAGGGCATGGAGATCATCACTCATTCCCCGGAAATCACGGAGTCGCGAAGGCTTCAGCTACAGTTTATCCTGCTGAACCATCCCATGACCTGCCCGAGGTGTGAGAAGGAGGGCGAATGCGAACTCCAAAGGCTGGTCTACGAATATGGCGTAGAAGAAACGCTCTACCCGTGGGAACGGATCTCTTCCCCCGCGGATGATCGCTCGCCGCTCCTTCAGAGGGATTCGGATAAATGTATTCTCTGCGGCCGGTGCGTTCGGATCTGCGACGAAGTCCAGGGAGTTGGAGAACTCTCTTTCTCAAGAAGAGGGATCAAAACGGTGATCGATACCGATTTCCACCGGCCTCTGCAATGCGAATTCTGCGGCCAATGTATGGACACCTGTCCCGTGGGCGCGATCACCAGCAATCGTTTCGACTACATGGCCAAGGTATGGGAGTTGAAGGAGACGACCACGCCTTGTCCCTATTGCGCTTGCGGATGCTCCCTCACGATCGCCGCGAAGAACGGAGAGATCAAACGGGTCTTCTCCGATCCCGACAAGGGTCCGAGTGATGGAAACCTCTGCGTCAAAGGTCGCTTTGGATGGGATTTTGTCGACCATCCGGAGAGAATCAAAACACCTCTTTTGAGGGTCAACGGGACGATTAAAGAGGCTTCCTGGGAAGAAGCCCTTCGGTATGTCGCACAGAAGCTTGAAACCATCAAAGATCAAAACGGTCCCGAGGCAATCGCAGGCATGGTCTCCAGCCGATTGACCAATGAGGAATATTATCTCCTTAAGAAATTATTCAGAGACGCGATCGGAACGAATCGGATTGCCCAGAGGGGTGAGGAGTCCAGCCGTGGATTGACCGAAGGACTGGGAAAAACGCTCGGGAGGGCAGCGTCGACCAACTCCATCCAGGAGATTCGACATGCGGATTGCCTTCTGGTGATTGGCGTGGATCCAGCCCAGACCCATCCGATCGTCAAGAACGAGATCCAGCTGGCTGTCCGACGGAACAGAGCTCAACTGATCGTCCTCGGGAGCTATGGTACCAGCCTGACCCGGGCCACCTCGATTTCTCCTCTCCTTCCTTCCGCCATCACGCTTCTCGATCAGCCGGGCAGAGAGACATACCTCCTCAACGCCATCATTCAAACGGTCCTCAAAGAAGGTCTTGAGAATAAGAACTTCATCGACGAGAGAACGGATGGAATCGAGGAGCTGAGGAAACAGGTTTCTGCAAATCAACCCGAATTCTCCGAGAAGGCCGAGGAGATTAAGGACGAAATCGAAAAAGCAGCCAGAGCCTTTGCTCAGGCCAAGAAGTCAATGATTCTGATCGGCTCCGGTCTTTGGTCACACCTCGACGCCGAGAAAATTGCCATCGCTTCTTCCAACCTCGCCCTGATCACTGGCCACATCGGAAGGGAATCGTGCGGCATTCTTATCCTGCTTGAAAAATCGAATGATCAGGGAGCCGTGGATATGGGATTTCCTCTTGAAAAGAAAGAAAAGGGAAGCGAAGACCTTCTGCGCATCGCTCTCGAAGGAAAATTGAAAGCCCTTTATCTCATCGGAGAAGATCCCTCGGCCTCTTCATCCTTTGGGAAACAAGCTCTGGGAAAAATCCCGCTCCTCATCGTTCAGGATCTCTTCATGACCGAAACCGCGGGAATGGCTCACGTTGTCCTTCCCGCATGCGCCTTCGTTGAAAAGGGAGGAACGTTGACAAGTCTGGAGCGAAGGGTTCAAAAGTTGAACCCCCTTCGTTCTCCCCTTGGCCAGTCAAAATCGGATTTTGATATCTTCCTTGCTCTCCTCCGCCTTCTTGAAGCGCCCATTCCAGGAGAAACTCCGGAGGCAGTCTTTGAAGAGATCCGCCGTGTTCTTCCTTATTACCAAGGAGTTCAAGAGGGGGAGCAATGGCCGGATGGCTCTCCCTACCTCTACGCGGATGGTTTCCCGATGGGAAAAGCAAAACTGATACCCGTCCGTGGAGGAACAGCCGGACAAAATCCAGAAGCCTATCCTTTCCGTCTCACTCAAAGACCCTCGCTGTTCCAATCGGGTCTTCTCAGTTCAAAAAGCGATGCGTTGAGAACCGTCTCAGAAAAACCTTATCTGGAAATGAATCTGGAAGATGCTCAGCGCCTCAGGATTGAACAAGGAGAACTGGCACAGTTATCAACCCCGCAGGGCCGATCTTTGCAAATAGAAGTGAAATATTCTTCAAACCTTGTTTCAGGGGTCGTCACCTCCTCTTACCCCTGCTCTCTCATCGAAGAGGAGGGAACGGCTTCGGTTAAAGTCACCAGGTTAAGAAAGAATTGACTCGTCCTTCTGTCCTTTTAATAAAGGGGGGAAGAATTTTTGGAAAGGAGGAATGGAATGAACACAGTGGTCTGTATCAAAAGGGTTCCGGAAACAGCCGATGCGGATGTCTCCATCGGCAAATCGGGAAAGGATATCGACAAGAGTGGGCTGGCCTTCGATCTGAACGAATGGGATAGCTACGCGATTGAAGAAGCAATTTTACTCAAGGAGAAATTAGGCGGGACGGTGACCGTTCTTTCCATCGGAGGAGAAGACTCGAACGAATCGCTGAGAAAATGTCTGGCCATGGGGGCGGATGAGGCCATGCGATTGACGGATCCTGCGTTTGATGGATCCGATGGTTTTGTCACGGCAAAGATCTTGGCAGAGGCCATTCGAAAAATTCCTTACGACCTCATCCTGACGGGGACTCAGGCCGAAGATGACGGATATGGACAAGTGGGAGTGGCCGTGGCCGAACTGCTCGGAATCCCCCATGCCGCCGTGGTCAACCGCCTCGAGGTCCAAGACAAGAAGGCAAAGGTCCATCGCGAGCTGGAAGGGGGATTGGAGGAAGTCTACGAAATCGACCTTCCCGCGATGCTGACCATCCAAACTGGAATTAACGAACCACGCTATGTTTCCATCATGGGCATTCGAAAGGTGGCCAAAAAAGAGATCAAAGCCCTTGGCACTTCAGACCTCAATCTGAAGCCCGACGAGGTCGGCCTCTCCGCCTCGAATATCCAGTTGGAAAAGATTTTCCTTCCTCCGGCCGGCGAAGGGGCGCAGATCTTGGACGGAAAGCCAGAAGAAATCGCATCAAAAGTATTCGATATTCTAAAGGACAAAGGAGGGCTTACCTGATGAAAGAGATCATCGTCCTGGCAGAACATCGACGCGGAGAACTGAGAGATGTGACATGGGAGATGCTCTCTAAGGGAAGGCAACTCGCGGAGAGCATCGGCGCAGAGATCGGAGTCGCCCTTCTGGGGAACGGCGTCAACCCTTTAGCCGAGGCCCTCAAGCCCAAGGCCCACAGGGTTTTTCTCATCGAAGATCAACGCCTCGAGGCTTATAACTCAGAGACCTACGAAAAAGTTCTAACCCAGCTGATCACCGAGAGGAAACCTCTCCTCACCTTGATCGGCCATACTGCGATGGGCATGGACTTTGCTCCCAGCCTGGCGGCTCATCTGAACATGCCCCTGGCCACGGATTGCATCGGAATTGATGCGGCAGGAGAAGCCTTTTCACTGACCAGGCAGCTCTACGGCGGGAAAGTCAATGCAACCGTCTCCTTTTTGAAGAAGGGACCCCACATGGTGACCGTTCGCTCCGGAGCCTTTCCTGTTTTAGAAAAAGGGGCGCTTGCGGGTGAAATGGTGAAGCTCCCTTCACCTTTGACGGATGAAGGTCTGGCCAAACGTTTCCTCCAGTATGTGGAAGCCGCCGTGGGCGAGGTGGACATCACACAGGCTGATATTCTGGTCTCCGTGGGAAGGGGAATTAAAGAAGCTCAAAACATCCCCATGGTGAAAGAATTTGCGGATGCCATCGGAGCGACTCTTTCTTGCTCCAGGCCTGTGGTTGATAAGAAGTGGCTTCCTAAGGATCGCCAGGTCGGGACTTCAGGAAAAACGGTTAAACCGAAAGTTTACGTCGCCATCGGAATCAGCGGCGCTTTCCAGCACATTGCAGGGATGAAAGGTGCGGGAACAGTGATCGCCATCAATAAAGATCCGAAAGCTCCAATCTTCGGCGTCGCCACCTACGGGATCGTGGCAGATCTATTCAAAATCGTCCCGGTCCTCAAAGATAAAGTGAAGGAACTCAGGAAGAGTTAAGAGTTCGGAGTTGGGAGTTCGGGGTCAAAGCTAATGGTTACTAATTTTTCTTACAAGCCTTTCTCCGAACCCCGAACTCATTGCTCCGAACTAAGATTGGATAAGACATGGATTTCGAACTGAAGCAAGAACAGAAGGATATTCAGAAGGCAGCGCGGGAGTTCATCCAGGGAGAATACGATAAGGAAAAGATTCTGGAATGGGAGCAGACCCATACCTTTCCCAGGGAGATCTGGAAGAAAGCGGCCAAGCTGGGGTTTATCGGTATTCACTACCCCGAGGAATACGGGGGACAAGGCTATGGCGTTTTCGAAAATATCCTCATCGTTGAGGAGTTCTGCCGGAAAGACTCCGGGGTTGGCGTGGCCTTGAGCCTGGCTGATTTTTCGTCTGAAGTCGTTCTCCGTTTCGGAACCCACGAGCAAAAAAAGAGATACCTTCTTCCTATCTCTCGGGGTGAATTCATCTCGGGAGGTGCCTATACAGAGCCTGACCACGGAAGCGATATTACTTTCCTGGCCACCACAGCCTTAAGGCAAGGAGACTCCTTTGTCATCAACGGAACCAAGACATTTATTACCAATGGAAGTCTGGCAGACTTCTTTGTCGTTCTTTGTCAAACGGATCCAGCAGCAAAACCTCCTTACCGAGGCCAGTGTACCCTCATCGTTGAGAAAGGGACAAAAGGGTTGGAGGCCACGGAGATCATCCCTAAGATGGGGATTCGAATGACCTCAACCGCCGAACTCTCTTTCAGCGACGTCCGAATCCCTTTCACTCATCTCCTCGGCGAGGAAAATAAGGGCTTTTATCAGGTTCTCGAATTTTTCGATGAAAGCCGAATTGAAATCGCTGCCCAGGCTCTTGGCATCGCCCAGGGAGCTTTTGATCGGGCTCTGGACTATGGGAAACAGAGGGAACAGTTTGGAAAAAAATTGGTGGATTTTCAGATCACCCAGCACAAACTGGCTGATATGGCCACAAAGATTGAGATGGCAAGACTACTCACCTATAAGGCAGCATGGAATTACGACCAGAAGAGAATCGATCCAAAACTGACCTCCATGGCAAAGATGTTCGCCGGAAGGACCGCCGTGGAAGTAGCGGATGAAGCGATCCAGATTTTTGGAGGCTACGGGTACATCACTGAATATGAAGTAGAGCGGTTCTACCGTGACGCCAAGATCACTGAAATTTACGAAGGAACGAAAGAGATACAGAAGAATACCATCGCCTCCGCGCTCATAGGAAAATTAAAGTGACTGAGCGTGAAGGCGAAAATTCGAAACACGAAATCCGAATTTCGAAACAAATGCTAATGTTCGAAATTCGAATGTCCCGAACAGACGCTTTGAACTTTGATTTTTGAATTTTGGATTTGTTTCGGATTTCGATATCCGGATTTCGGATTTATAGTTAAAACCATCGACTGAGTGAATGAAGCGGATGAAGGTTGAGGAAGAAAAAGTTATTCCCGAAGCTCTCGTGATCGGTGCCGGCATTGCCGGGATGCAGACGGCTCTGGACATCGCCGACAAGGGGTTTAAAGTCCATTTGGTGGAGAAGGAATCTTGTATAGGGGGCCATATGGCCCAGCTGGACAAAACCTTTCCCACCCTGGATTGCTCTGCCTGTATCAGCACGCCTAAAATGGTCGATACGGCAAATCACCCGAACATTCACCTTCTGACCTATTCCGAGATCGTTCAGGTTGAAGGAACGCCCGGACATTTCAAGGTGACGGTGAGGAGGAAACCCCGTTTCGTCGATGTGACCAAATGCACGGGCTGCGGCGACTGTGCTGCCCAATGCCCCGTCACTCTCCCCAATGAATTTGACATGGGGTTAGGGAAAAGGAAAGCCATCTATATCTCCTTTCCCCAGGCCGTTCCGCTTAAATATACGATGGATCGCCGGGGAACCTCTCCCTGCACAGCCACGTGCCCCCTCCACTGTAACGCCCAGGGCTATGTGGCCCTCATCTCCCAGAGCAAGTTTAAAGAGGCCCTTCAACTGGTGAGGGAGAAACTCCCCTTTCCCGGAATTTTGGCCTATGCCTGCGCTCACCCATGTGAAAGGGAGTGTAAGCGAATTGAAGAGGACCGCCCGATCTCCATCTGTCATCTCAAGAGATTCCTCGTCGACCACGTTGAAGAACCCGAGTTTCAATTTACGCCCGTTGAAGAAAAAGGAAAAAAGATAGCCATCGTGGGTGGAGGGCCCTCGGGACTCGCCGCCGCCTACGATCTGAGAAAGATGGGCTATGAAGTCACTCTTTTTGAATCCCGAAGTGAATTGGGCGGCCTCCTTACCCACGGCTTTCCTTCCTATCGTCTTCCGAGGGAGGTGGTGGAAAAGGATCTCGCTGTCATCGACAAAATGGGGATAGAGGTCAGATGCAACACCCGCGTGGGAAAAGACGTCTCCCCGGAATCGCTCCGTCAATCGTATGATGCGATTTTTATCGCGGGTGGGTTCATCGGAGCAGAATCTATCCTGCGCGTCTTTAAAGGTTTGAAGAGGACGAGGGGAGGAGCCATTCAAGTCAACCCTATTTCCCTGGAGACCGGTGTGAAGGGAATCTTCGCGGGTGGAGATATGGTGACCGGTCCCGGGACCATCGTAGAATCGATGGCCCACGGAAGGAAGGCAGCTCTTTCGATCGATCGATACCTTCGCGGAGAAAACCTTTTTCAAGGAAGGGAATCCGAAGGGACCCAAATCTCCTCTTTGAGGAGTCTTCTTCCGTATTCGAAGAGGATGGAACGGGAAGTCCTGCCCAACATGGTGAAACCCCTCGCCGCCAGCCTCACGGCGGAAGAAGCGGTGGCCGAGGCAAAGCGGTGCCTCAATTGTGCCGGATGCTCGGATTGCGGAGAGTGCGCCAAAGCCTGCCAGCCCAAAGCTATTGACTATGGAATGAAAGAAGAGATCGTTGAGCTTGAGGTGGGATCCATCGTCCTCGCCACCGGCTTCGATCCTTTTAACCCAAGACTGAAGCCCGAATTCGGATACGGGACCTATCCCAATGTCCTTCATGGTCTGGAAATAGAGCGGCTCTGTTCCGCCTCCGGCCCGACCAAGGGTGAGATTATCATCCAGGGAAAGAAGCCCCAAGAGGTCGTCTTTATTCATTGCGTCGGGTCGAGAGACAAGTCGGCCGGCAACGAATACTGCTCCAGGGTTTGTTGCATGTACACGGCCAAGCAAGCCCATCTCCTCAGAGATAAGGTCCCGGATGCCAAGATCACGGTCCTCTACATGGATGTGAGGGCCTTCGGAAAAGGATTTGAAGAATTCTACGAACGGGTCCAAAAAGAGAGGATCGTTTACCGAAGGGGAAACCCCTCCGAGGTCTATCGAAGAAACGGAAAATTGGTGGTCCGGGCCGAGGATACCCTCTTAGGAGAGCCTTTCGAATTAGAAGCGGACCTGGTCGTCCTGGCCTCCGGACTCGTCCCCCGGAGAGAAGAAGATATTTTGAAGAACATGCTGGGACTGGAGAACTCTTCCGACAAATTCTATGGGGAGGCCCCCGGCCTCGACCCAATTATGACCAAAAAGGAAGGAATCTTTCTTGCGGGATGCTGTCAGGGCCCTAAGGACATCCCGGATACAGTCGCCCAGGCGAGTGGTGCAGCAGCTTTGGCCTGCACAATTTTAGCCAGAGGGAAAAAAAGAAATGGAGAAATGGAGTAATGGAGCATTGGGTAACAAAACCTGTTCATTTTGAATTCCTCTTAAAACCCATCACTCCCACACTCCATTACTCCAGTATTCCAATATGGGTGGAATCATGAAGATCGGTGTATTTATCTGCCATTGTGGAATTAATATCGCGGCGACGGTCGACGTCGAGAAGGTGACGGCATTTGCCAAAACCCTTCCCCATGTTGCTATCGCTCGAAATTATCAGTACATGTGCTCTGATCCCGGCCAAGACCTGATCAAAAACGATATCAGAAACAATGGCATTGACCGGGTGGTCGTGGCGGCTTGCTCTCCTCGAATGCATGAACCGACCTACCGAAAGGCTGTTCACTCTGCGGGACTCAATCCCTACTTTTTTGAAATGTCCAACATCCGAGAACAGTGTTCCTGGGTTCATGCGAGCAGAGAGGACGCCACGAAAAAGGCGATGGACCTGATTGCAGCCGCTGTTGCCAAAGTCTCCCTCCATGAAGCCTTGGATGAGAAGGAAGTGGGAGTCGTTTCCTCCGTACTCGTGATCGGGGGCGGCATTGCAGGCCTTCAGGCCAGTCTCGACATCGCTCATTCGGGTTTTGAAGTCTACCTCGTAGAAAAATCACCGACCCTGGGAGGCCATCTCGGGCAGCTGGATCGAACCTTCCCCAACCTGGATGACACATCCACGATCCTGGCTCCTAAATTGAAGGAAGTTGAAAACCACCCCCTTATTCACATTCTTACCCAAAGCGAAGCGGAAGAAGTGGAAGGATTTGTGGGCAATTTTAAGGTCAGGGTGAGGCAGACCCCCAGATACATCAACCCGGAGAAATGCACACGCTGTCAAAAATGTGAAGCGGTCTGTCCTGTCAGAGTCCCGAGTGAATTCAATATGGGACTGACCGAGAGACCGGCCATCTACCTCCCCTCCCCACATGCGGTCCCCTTCACCTACACCATCGATTCGGACAACTGTCTCTTTCTAAAGAAGGGCGAATGCGGTAAGTGTCGGCAGGTTTGCCCCGAGGGAGCGGTTGAGTTTGAACAGGTGGGAATCGAGCGCCAGTTCGATATCGGAACAATCATTGTCGCTACGGGTTACGATGCCTTCGACGCAACGCAAAAGCCAGAGTTTGGATACGGGAGATACCAGAACGTCCTCACCGGGCTGGAATTTGAAAGGCTGCTCTCGGAGAGCGGACCGACTCAAGGGAAGATTCAGATCAACGGCAAGGAGCCCAAAAACATCGTATTCATCCAATGCGTCGGGTCGAGAGATAAAACGGTGGGCAATGAATATTGCTCCAGAGTCTGTTGCATGTTTACGGCCAAACAAGCCTCTCTCACGAAAGAGCGAATTCCGGATGCCCGGGTCACTGTGTGCTACATCGATATCCGGGCTTTTGGAAAAGGTTGTGAACAATTCTATGAGCAGGTCCAGAAGAAAGGCGTCTTTTACCGAAAGGGAATCCCTTCGGAGATTTATCGGAGGTCCGGCAAATTGATCATCAAAGCAGATGACGAGCTCCTTGGGGAGCCGTATGAGGAAGAGGCCGACTTGGTGGTCCTGGCCACAGGCCTCACCCAGCGAAAAGATGCCGATCGCATCCGCAGCCTCCTCAAACTTTCCCAAAGTCCGGATCGTTTCTATCTGGAAGCCCATCCTAAGTTGCGGCCCCTCGACACGGCAACGGATGGCATCTTTTTGGCCGGGACCTGCCAGGGGCCAAAAGACATTTCCGATACCCTGTCCCAAGCCCATGGAACCGCCTCTCGGGCAACCATCCCCCTCTTTGCGGGAAGAGTCAAAATAGAGCCGATCACGTCAGTAGTAGACGTCTCCTTCTGCGCCGGCTGCGGTCTGTGCGAGCACATCTGTGAATTCAGAGCCTTGAAGATGGATCCCTACCGAAACGTGATGACCGTGAACGAAGCCCTCTGCAAGGGATGTGGGGCCTGCAACGCCACCTGCCCCTCGGGTGCCATCAGTCTGAGACACTTCAAGACCGAACAGATTATCGCCGAGATCAGAGAAGTTTGTTGATTGCGGATCGTATTGCGGAATTTGGAACGACTTTAGGCCCATTCGGGCCAAGGGTGGGGGGCCTCAACATACATTGACGATTGTTCATTGCCCATTTTGCCCCATGTCGCAATGATGTCCTATGGAAAAGGGTTTGATCCAAGTTTATACGGGGGACGGAAAGGGAAAAACGACGGCTGCTCTCGGTCTTGCTCTCCGGGCCGTCGGCCACGGCTTGAAGGTCTTGGTCATCCAGTTTATGAAGGGAAATATCAATTACGGGGAATTGGAATCTTCCCAAAAGCTTTCTCCGTACCTGACGATCAAACAGGCGGGCCGGGAGACGTTTGTCTCAAGAACGAA
>Ga0335070_10001599_pt1 | contig 26148 bp, 24 predicted proteins | sample Lox_Sample_13_FD_206722 | JGI IMG/M metagenome (GOLD analysis project Ga0335070, IMG submission 206722) | Soil microbial communities from Loxahatchee National Wildlife Refuge, Florida, United States - Lox_Sample_1.3 | ecosystem: Environmental > Terrestrial > Soil > Wetlands | place: USA...
GACGAGACTCATCAGCACCTCCTGTGCGCCGCGGACTATAGGGCGCGCCGCTGCGAGGGGCAAACGGAAAGCGGAATGCCGATTTCCGATGTCTCAGGCGAGCGCAGTGACCGGGGCGGCGCGCAAGCGGGCAGCCAATGGGAAGGTGTTCGGCGCACGGCACACGACCGCACCGCCGGTAACCCGCGCCTTGCCAACCACGTTGCGAACGAACTCGAGATTGACTGCGTCGATCGCGGACGGAAGCTCCGTCCACTTCGCTTCGAACAACTCCAGGCGCCCTTCGGCTTCGGCAACGAAATCCACCTCGCGCGCGCGATCGCGCCAGAAGAACAAGCTCCCCACGCGTCCCGCCCGGCGCTCGCGATGGCGCAACTGGGCGAAGACGAAGGTTTCCCATACCGCTCCGGCCGCGGGTGACTGGCGCAGTGCGTCGGCAGAGCCGATGTTGAGCAGCGCGCAGAGCAGACCGGTGTCTGCTGCCCGCTCGGCCTCGGTGGGCAGGTCGAGGGACACGAAGGCATGGCGCGGGAACCAGCGCCGGAGGGTCGAGGTCCTCCCAGTCTGGCGCGCACCGGTCAAGACCACGACCGGACGGGTCCGCGCCGAATGGCGCAACTGCTCGACTGATCCGCGCCAGGAAGCGATACCCGCGCCGGTGCACGGTCTCGATGAAGCGCGGCGGTCTTCGCGTCGTCACCCAAAGCCTTGCGCAGCTCTGCGACGCAGACGGCCAGCACCGTGTCCGTGATCTCCGCGCCGGCCGATGTGGCGCCGCTTCGTGCGCGCGCCGCGCCGGCGCCGTGGCCTCGATTTCGTCGTCGAGTGGCTGCCGCAGCATCACCCCGAACTGCTGTAGCCGGCGAAAGCGATGGACAAGACCTTCTATTTCACGGTGCTCTACCCATTGCAGGACCGAGTCCTGTCGATAGCCTAGCCAGGTTGGGAAGCAGAGTGCTACTATGATGCGCGATGGCCGTCCACCAACACCATATCAGCCGCGTCGACGAGATCGAGCACGCGCTCGCGCGCACGCTCGAGGCCTGGCCGATGGTGCGTGCGGCCTGGCTGTTTGGGTCGATCGCTACCGCGAGTGCTGGCCCGCTGTCCGACGTTGACGTCGCTGTCCTTGGGGCAGAGGCACTGTCGTTCGATGAGCGTGCTCGTCTGGTGGTTGATCTCAGCGCTGCCGCCCGACGCTCCTGTGACGTCGTCGTGGTCGAGCAGGCATCGCCGGTGCTGTCGATGGCGATCGTCGATACCGGTCGCCGGTTCTTCTGCCGTGACATCGACGCTGCCGAAGCATGGGAGGACCGCGCACTCCGGCATTTCCTTGGTACCGTCGAGCTGCGGCGCATCGTGTACAGCTATGTGCGCGAGGATCTGCGCGCGGCCCGATGACGCTTCGTCCGGACACGGTCCGCGAGCGCCTGGCTCTGGTGCGCACCAACCTGGCCGTTCTTGACACGATGGCGGGATTGCCGCGTGACAGCTTTCTGGCCGATCGCAAGGAACAGTGGGCCGCTGCCTACGCGCTGCAAACCACCGTTCAGGCGTTGCTTGACGCGGGCGCTCACATCCTGAGCGGACACTTCAAGGAAAGTCCCCGTGAGTACGCCGAGATCGTTCCGCAGCTCGTTCGCCACGACGTGATCGATGCGCCCCTCGGGGAACGCCTCCTCAAGGTGGCTGGCTTCCGTAATATCCTGGTGCACGAGTACGCCGCCGTCGACTACGCGTTGGTACACGAAAAGCTCGGCCAACTGGCTGATCTTGCCGCGTTCGCTGCCGCCCTCGATGGGTGGCTTACAGCGCAAGGCCTCTGACAACGAGCGGAGCAAGGGTTGCAATCCACAATCCGAAAATCATAGATCCGTAATCGCAATGTCCTTCCTGCGCCTCACTCACATCGGGATCTGCGTGTCCGACTGGGAACGCTCCCTGCGTTTCTACCGCGACGTACTCGGCTTCAAATACATCTCCGAACTCCAGGTGGCCGGCGAGCCGAGCAACACGTTGCTGCAACTGGACAACGTCGAGCTGCGTGCCATCTACCTGGAGCGCGATGGGACACGCATCGAGCTGTTGCACTACCCCTCGCCGGGTCATCGCGGCGAGGGCACACCGCGGCCGATGAATCAGCTCGGGCTAACGCACTTGTCGCTGCGAGTCGACAACCTGGCGGCGACGCTTGCCGAGCTACAGAAGGCAGACGTGCAAGTGCTCGAGCGGACGCGCATCGACATCCCTGCGTTCGAAGCGGCGGCGATCTTCATCACCGACCCGGACGGCACGCTCATCGAGTTGGTGCAGTCGCCTGGAGATCCGGCCTTGCCGCCCGGGGCGTGAGGACACAGAGAACAGAACACGGACGACAGAGCACGGACAATTGACACGCTGCCAAAGTGAGCCAGTAGGTAGATTCAGCCATACTCGAATAATTGTTCGACTACACTTGTAAAGCAAATCCCGGGTGCTCGAGCGGAACGTGACGCCCCCCGCCGAGACGGAGTCCTGGCGATTCAGGGTTGGAGGAGGACCTTCAGAACGCCAGGCGTGGCGGCGAGTCGCAGCGCGTCGGCAGCTTCCTGCAACGGCCGCCGCGCCGCGATCAGCGAGCGCACGTCGATGCTGCCGGTTTCCAGGGCGCGCAGCGCCGGGGCGAAGCTGCCGCAGCGTGAACCCACGACGGTGATCTCGTTGATGACCAGCGGGGCCAGAGTCAGCCGCGTGGGATGTGCTACCGTGCTCTTCAGGACGAGCGTGCCTCGCGGCCGCGTTGCGGCAATCGCCGCCGCCAGCCCTTCGGCGGAGCCCGTGGCCTCCACAACCAGGGCTGCCGGCCGATGGTTCCAGTCGGCGGCTAGCACAGTCGCGATCCCACGCGCACGCATGATGTGCAGCTTGTCAGGATGCTGGCCGACGGCGAGCACTTCGGCGCCCGCCTGGAACAGCACCTGTGCCACCAGCAACCCCAACTTGCCGTCGCCGAGCACGACACACTCGGTGCCGGGCTGAACGTGAATCTGTTCGAGGATCTCAAAGGCCGCAGCGAGCGGTTCGGTGAACACGGCGATGTCGTCATCGACGCTCTCCGGCACCGCATGTAGGTTGGCGACCGGCACGGCCACATACTCGGCAAATGCCCCATCCGCATTCTGAATGCCCATGACCCGCCGCGTTGGGCAATGCCGTTGCAGTCCGCGCCGGCAATTGGTGCAGCCGCCGCAGCCGAAGTTGATCTCACCGACAACGCGTTTGCCACGCCACTCCGCCGGACCGTCCTCGACCGTGCCGGTGAACTCATGGCCGAGCACGCCGCGGAAATCCATGTAGCCTTTGATCAGCTCAAGGTCGGTATTGCAGATGCCCGCCCGCACGACGCGCACCAGCGCCATGCCGGCTGTGCAAGCGGGTTCGGGGCGTTCAACCACACGCGCCGCTGCGCCGTCCCATACCAATGCGCGCATCAGCGGCGCACTGTAGCAAGGTGGGGGGAGTTCGGACAGAGATCCGAGAGGAGGAGCTCGTGATCCCTGTCCGAACGGGGAGACTTACGGAGCAGAGTTGTGAGGGGTGATGCGGCGCACGCCGACAAGCGGCGTCCACCGCAAAGAATGGCGCGCAACCACGGGCCACGCCGACTGCATGAGGCAAGCAGTATTGCTACGGGCGAAAGGCTTCATCACGCGAACTCAACTACCATTCGAAATGGCAGTGGCGCTTTACAGCGCAGCATGCCGATGATCCGACCATCGCGTCGCACCGAATATGCCTGCCAGTGCGGGAGCCACGTCAGCTTGACCATTTGCGCATTCCTCTCGGTACAAGGCCAAAGCACTCAGCGTGCCAGATGGATTGCGGTGCGTTGTCTTTAGCTACTGACCATGAGAGGCTGCAAGATGCCCAAGTTGTGTGCGATAAATTGCAAGAGGAATGACCAGAAGTAGTCAGAACGTTGATGTTGTGACGTTCAGGTCACGCTCCTCGAGTCCCCAGGCGGTTTTCCATCGCGGCCCGTGTCCGTTCAACGAGGATCGGAACATCTTCCGCGGTCCGGTCCATCGTTGCGATCGGCGGGTCGACATAGAGGTGCAGAACCGCGACCGAACGGGCCGGCCCGGGTCGCCGGCGCTCGACGGCCGTGAGCGGCACGACCGGAATGCCCGCATGGACAGCCAGATGAAAGCCCCCCGAGCGGAACGGGAGAAGGGCCAGGTCCTCGTGGTGCTTGCCCTCGGGGAACACCAGCACGGAGAGGCCGCTGTGCAGCTTGTCGGCTGCCGCATTGAGCGTGGCAATGGCGCGCGGCGTGCGGCGCGTGTCGATGAAGATGTGGCCGGCCAGCAGCCCGATCCATGCGAACACCGGAATCTTGCGCAGCTTGATGCCGAGCACCGCTCGCCATTGCAATGGGATGCCCGCCGCGACTGCGTAGCCCGCGAAGTGCGAATTGTGGTTGATCATCAGCACATACGATTGATTCCGCCGCAAGTGCTCGAGGCCGTGTACGCGCAGCCGGACACCACATGACCACAGGATCATACGGCCCCAGAAGCGCGCGTGCAGGCGGTGGCCGATGCGATGCGAGCCGGTGAGCAGGGTGACGATGAGCGACGAGGGGAACACGACGAGGGTCCACAGGCCGATCATCGTGTATACCCAAACGAGGTACAGTCCGCGCCGCATCAGTGGACGCGTACGGTAGGCCGCTTGTCGAGCGCACGCAACTCTGCTTCCGGCTGATCGAGTTGTGCGCCGTGCAGAATCCAGGCGTGGCTACTGAGGTGCACATCGCCGGCGGGCAGGGCGCCGGCGTGGTGGTAGAAAAAGCCGTGGTCGCCGATCTCGCCGGGACGGCCTTCCGGCGGATCGGCGTGCCGGCGTTCGTCCCGATAGTAGAGCGTGACGTCGCCTGCGATCTCGTCGGGGGCTTCCAGCCAGCCGAGTAGCCCGGTGTCGCCGCGTCGCAGCAGATACCAGCTGATCGGCTGCGTGCCGCTACGGCTGCCGCCGTGCCCGTCGACGACGATGGCAGGCAGCAGGTCGGGCGCGCTCGCAAACCTCAAGTCGTCGGCTGCTTCACTGAGATCCATGCTGATGCGCAATGTCACGCTCCGCGTCAGCACGCGCGCCGTGGGTGTCAACCGCACGGTTGTCGGGAGGACGAATCCGTGCGGGTAGAAGATGAAGTTGTCGCGCACCGGCGGGCTGTACAGGCCGAAGAGCATGCGGCCGCGCACTTCACACTCGCGAATGATGCGCAGCGGACCAATGTGCCAGCCGGTGGTGCGCACGCGCACGTCTTCCTCTGTGCGCCCAATGTGGCCGATGCCGAGCGCGAGGTCGACGTCGAGCCGCGCCTTGCTACGGTCGAGAATGTTGGGGTTGCGATCCGGATCGCCGAGCACGAGCGTGTCGACCACCGGCGTGCCGTCGCGGCGAAAGCCGATCAGGTAGTCTTGTCCGCGAACACGATCGGCGGCGGCGTCATACGAGAGCAGGGGCGGCAGCCCTGCCGGTGTGCCGCGAGCAAGATAGAACCAGCGGCGGTTGTCGTCCGTGCTGACGACCTCGATCTCCGTGCTCTGCGGTGGCGCGGGCTCCAAGCGCTCCCCGCCTTCGTCGACCAAGAGGAGCACGAGATCGTCGTCACCGATTCCGGGGGACATGGCCGGGTGCGGTTCATCACCAGCTTCGAAGACGTATTGCCAGCGACCGTCGTTGGTGCGCCTGCGTTGATCGATTTGCACGTGGACGGGGGTTGGCCTGCCTCCACGAATCGCCAGAGCGGTGACGTCCCCAGCTGGCAGGCCGAGGAGGCGGGGCAGCTGGTCGCCGCTGATGGCGACCAGGTCCGCTGGGACCTCGTGAGCATGAACCGTGTGCCCGAGCAGCACCGACAGGAGAACGCCAAGGAGCCGCGCGCGGGCTGCCACTCAAGCCACCGCGAGCTCTTCCAGTTCCGCAAGCATCGCCAGGAGCCGAGTCATTTCCTCTTCCAGCGCCGCGCTGGCCGCGGCGGCATCGGCCAGGTCTTCGCTGCGCCCTAGCATCTCCAGCCGTTGCGCCGCTTCGACGACGCGGCCCGCCGCGAAGTTGCTGGCCGCTCCCTTGAGTGTGTGCGCTGCACGTTCCAACGCTGCCGCATTGCGATCGGCGACTGCGGCCTGGATCGCCGCGAGCAGGCGCGGACAGTCGGCGCGAAATAGCTCCACGAGGTGCCGGATGAGCTGCGCATTCCCACCCAGACGTTGCATGCACAGGGCGCGGTCCAGGATCTCGCGTGCCGCCAGGGTACTCGGAGGCGGAGCCTCGACGCGGCGTGCCTTCCCAGCCTGGCAACGTGTCAATGCGGCTGCGAGGGCGTCGAGCGTGACGGGCTTTCGCAGGTAGTCATCCATGCCGGCTGCGAGGCAACGTTCGCGGTCACCGTCCATGGCGTTGGCCGTGAGCGCGATGATCGGGGTGTGCCCACGGTGACGGCGTTCGTCCTGCCGGATATGTTCCGTGGCTGCGAAGCCGTCCATCTCCGGCATGCGACAGTCCATCAGGATGGCGCTGTATGGGATGCGGGACAGCGCTTCAATCGCCTCGACGCCATTGGCGACGACGTCGGCGCGATACCCCAGCTTTTCGAGAAGGTGAACGATCACCTTCTGGTTGACGGCGTTGTCCTCAGCGACGAGCACGGGAACCCGCGGTGTGGCGTCCAGTGTCGCAGCGGCGACGGTCGCTCCCCGCCCCGGCGGCGCAGCAGCGGCCGCCGGGGCGGTGGTGCTGAGCGACTTGGCGCGTGAGGGTGCGGCCGCCAGGCCCCCCCCTTGCTTCTCGAGCCACACCGTGAACCAGAAGGTGCTGCCCTTGCCAGGTTCGCTGTCGACGCCGAGCTCGCCCGCCATCATGTGGGTGAGCTGCTGGCAGATGGCGAGCCCCAATCCCGTTCCCCCGTACTTGCGCGTCGTCGATGCGTCGGCCTGGGAGAACGGCTGAAAAAGGCGTTCGCGTACCTGCGGTGAGATACCGATACCGGTATCAGAAACCTCGGTGCGCAGGCTCACCGCCGACCTGGTCTCTGCCACCTGCTTGACGCGCAGGACCACTTCGCCCGTCTCCGTGAACTTGATGGCGTTGCTCAGCAGGTTGGTGAGGATCTGGCGCAGGCGACCGGGGTCACCGCGCAGCGCAGGGAGGACGTCATGGTAGATCAGCACTGCCAGTTCGAGATGCTTGCGCCGCGCCGCCTCCGCGAACAGGTCGATGACCTCACGCACGATCTGCCGCAAATCGAAGTCGACGACGTCGAGTTCCAATTTGCCGGCCTCGATCTTGGAAAAATCGAGGATGTCGTTGATGATGCCGAGCAACGTCTCGCCGGAGCTGCGAATCGTTTCGGCATAGTCACGTTGCTGTGGCGTAAGCGGAGTGTCCAGCAGCAGTCCGGTCATGCCGATGATACCGTTCATCGGCGTGCGGATTTCATGGCTGACGGTGGCAAGGAACTCACTCTTGGTGCGGTCGGCTGCTTCGGCGAGATCCTTCGCGGCCGCCAGTTCCTCCTCGGCACGCTTGCGGCGGGTGATGTCGCGCAGCACTCCTTCGACGCCGACGGCACCACCCTCCGGATCACGCAACAGCCGCGCTGTCGCCGACACCGGAATGGGATGGCCATGCGCGTCCTGGAGCGTGATCTCGAAGTCGCGCACGTACGTGTCTTCGGTCAGCGCCGCAATGTACCGCCTGCGCTCTGCCGGGTTCTTATACAGCCTGGCCACGTCGGCGCCGATCAACTCGTCGACGTGATAGCCGTAACGCTGCACCGACGGACTGATGCGTTGGATCCTGCCCTGCAGGTCGGTGCGATAGAAGACATCTTGCAGATGCTCGAAAATGTCGCGGAGATCTTGTTCGCTGGCGCGCACATTTTGTTCGGTGCGCTTGCGCTCTGTGATATCGCGCAACATTCCCTCGACACCAATCGGTGTGCCAGCTTCATTGAAAAGCACCCGGACGTTAGTGGATACGGGGATGAGGGTGCCGTCGCCGGCGCGCAGGGTGAGCTCGAAATCGCGTAAGCTGCCGCGTTCGAGCAGCAAGGCGATGTTGCGCTCGCGCACTGCGGGGTCGGGGTAGAGGGCGGCAACGTTACGTCCGATGAGATCGCCGACTCGGTAGCCGTAACGTTCGACCGATGGGCTGATCATCTGCAGCGTGCCCTGCAAGTCGGTGCGATAGAAGATATCTTCCAGATGTTCGAAGATGCCGCGAAAGTTCTGCTCGCTCTGACGCAATGTTCTGAGCGTCTGCTGGCGTTGGCGATTCTCGCGCTCGAGGGCGGCGCGCCGCCGCTCGAACTCATAGGCGATAAACGCCGACTCGGCCAAAGCGACCACGACTGCAAACGTCACGTAGTGCAACGGACCGAGGGCGCTGCCGGTGACCAGGTAGGCGTTGGCGGCGATGGCCGCGCCGGTCATGGCAGCGGTGGTGAGCTGCGGCCACAGCCCCCAGGGTAAGAGCGCACCCGTGAGCATCACGCCCGTCACACCCAAGATGGTTGTCGGTATTGTTTCGCGCGTCACCACGCCTGACGCAGCCGTCATCGCCGCCGCGACGGCGACGGTCACCAGGCCCACGCTGATGGTCCATGTGCGGCCGGTCCGCATGCGGAGCGCGACGAATGCACTGATGACGGTGATCACCTGGCAGAGCTTCAAGAGCCACAGCGGAACGAGTAGCGAACGCTCCAATGCAAGGTCGCCGATCGCAAAGACGAGGTTCGAGGCCAGCAGGATCCAGAGCCCGATCCGGATGCGATCGACCAAGGGCTGCGTTTGCGCGTCGCTCACCGGGCCGTCCGAGCCCTTGGAGGTGCTGCTCACCATGCTCTCTCTTGTAGCACAGGAGGCAATGCGAAGTGGGCAGTGGCCCCGTGCCGCGTATGCAACCCCATGGACATGCAGTTCCAGCGGTGTCGTCTCCGGGCACCTGGTGTGCCAAGCGCACCCCCCTTCCGCGTCGGCGCCCGGCGTCCTCCCGCCAAGGGCTGAGACAGCCGCACTGTCTCATTTGTGTACCGCCGTGTACCGCGAACTGTCTCGGCTGAGACAGTTCGCGCGAGCGTGCGACCAAGCCCTTTGAAAAACAGCCGGGCACTAAGGTATGAGGGCAGCGAGGATGAAGACCCTGCTCGTCGAAGACGATCCGACAACCCGTTATCTGCTCGAATCCATCCTGAAGGGACGCGGGTACGAGGTCACGTCGGTAGGAGATGCCGAGACCGCGTGGCCGTTGTGCCAGCAGAGCGCTTACCCGCTGATCATGCTCGACTGGCTCTTGCCGGGGATGGATGGGCTGGAGCTGTGCCGCAAGCTCCGCCGCCTGCCCCACGGTGACCGCAGCCTTGTCGTGGTGCTGACGAGCCGCGATCAGCCCGCCGATCTCCAGGCGGTTCTGGAGGCCGGTGCCGACGACTATCTCACCAAGCCGGTGGATGTCGCACGGCTGACCGTGCGCCTCGCCATCGCCGAGAAACAGGCCGGCAACTTGCTGCAGCGCAAGCAGGCCGAAGCACAGGTTGCGGCGATGCTCGAGCACGTGCAACGCACGCGTGACGATCTGTTGTCCATCCTCAATGAGCTGCGTGTGGGTAGTGCCATGACCGACGCAGAGGGACGCATCACGTTCCTCAGTCAGACCTGCCAGCCGCTGCTGGGCTGTGACCCGAGGTTGCTCATCGGCAAGCATTGGCAAACGGTCTGGGCCTTCGAGCCGCACGAACGCGCGCAGCTCGAGGCCCAGCTGGCACAGCCGCCGGCGCGGCGCAGCAAGGTGGCAGCGCACCTGCAGACGTCCGGCGGGCGGCACTACTGGGTCGATGTCGAGGTGAAGGACGATCCGCGCGCGGCCGAGCGCAAGATCTTCTTCCTGTACGATATGTCGGAGGTGCACGATCTGCGGCGCTTGCTCGACGAGGAGGCGCAGTTCCAAGACTTGATCGGCAAGAGCGAGCCGATGGTCCGCATCTACGAACAGATCGGCGAGGTCGCGCGGGTCGACTCGACGGTGCTGATCGAGGGTGAAACGGGCACCGGCAAGGAACTCGTGGCCCGTGCCATCCACTTCTCGAGCCGCCGCAAGCACAAGCCGTTCATAGCCCTGAACTGCGCCGGGTTGACGGACTCGCTGCTCGGCAGCCAGCTCTTCGGCCACCGGCGCGGCGCCTTCACGGGTGCGGTGCAGGATCACAAAGGCCTGTTCGAAGCGGCGGACGGCGGGACGCTCTTTCTCGACGAGGTCGGTGACATCCCGGCGAACGTCCAGACCAGCCTGCTCCGCGTTCTGCAAGAGCGTGAAATCGTTCGGCTGGGTGATTCCAAACCGTTGAAGGTCGACGTGCGTGTGCTCGCCGCGACTCACCACAACCTGGCCGACGACGTCGCGCGCGGCACGTTTCGTTCAGACCTGCTGTACCGCATCCGTGTCGTGCGCATCCATTTGCCGCCGCTGCAGCAGCGGCGCGAGGACATTCCTCTATTGGTCAGCCACTTCCTCGGCCAGTGCGGTGCCGCGGCTGGGAAACGCGTCGAGGGTATCAGCAAGGACGCGATGCGGATCCTCCTCAGCTATCGTTGGCCAGGCAACGTCCGCGAGCTCAAGAGCGCTGTCGAGTTCGCAATCGTGCGCAGCAAGGGACACGTAATTGAGGCCGGCGATCTACCGGCCGAGATTGTCGCCGGCAACCCGCCGCCTGCTGCGCTGGAGGCCGAGGGCGCGGATGAACGCCAGCGTCTCCTTGCGGCCCTCAAAGCCGCACGGGGCAATCGGGTCGCCGCCGCCCGCCTCCTCGGCATCAGTCGTGCCACGCTCTACCGCCGCCTCGCTGAACTGAACACGCCGGGCAAATAGCAGCGGCGCGGACTGTCCTCAGGCTGGCGACAGCGGCGCATGCGGCCCGCCTGGCGGGTGGGCGCGGAGCGTGAAACGCAGAAAGAACTCTTGGTTCCCCTTTGGACCAAGAATCGGCGATGGGTAATCGCCGCTGCAACTCAACCCCAGACCGACGCCGAACGTACGGATCGCCTCGACGCTGGCGCGCTGCTGTTCGGGATCGCGAACAACGCCACCCTTGCCAACCGCGTCTTTCCCCACTTCGAACTGCGGCTTCACGAGCGGCAGGATCGCTCCCCCCGTTCGGACGAGGCGAATCGCTGCCGGCAGCACCAGCCGCAATGAGATGAACGAGGCGTCGATGACAGCAATGTCGGCCAATTGTGGAAGCCGCGACGGATCGAAGTCGCGGATGTTGGCGCGCTCGAAGAGCGTGACGCGCGGATCGCGGCGCAGCTTCCAGGCGAACTGCCCGTAGCCGACGTCGATCGCGACCACGTGACGCGCGCCGCGCTGCAATAGACAGTCGGTGAAGCCACCGGTGGAAGCGCCAATGTCAAGTGCCAGGAGCCCGCGCACGTCGATTTCCCAATGCGACAGGGCAGCGTCGAGTTTGAGGCCGCCGCGGCTGACGAATGGGATGTCGGCGCCACGCACCGCCAGCGGCGCGTCGAGGGGAATGAGAGCGCCCGGCTTGTCGATGCGTTGGTCGGCAACCCACACCTCGCCTGCCATCACCAGTCGGCGCGCGCGCTCGCGGCTGCCGGCCAGGCCGCGGTCGACCAACAGCTTGTCGATGCGGGCACGCTTGGTTCCCATCAGGGAGGACAGGCGCGTTCCACGGCGGAGCGCGCAATCTGCCGCAACGGCTCGGCCACACGCTTGAAGCCTCGCAGTTCCTCGAGTGCGTTGACGAGCAAGTCGCGGGCGCGCTCCTTCGCGGCCGCCAAACCGAGGACTGCCGGAAACGTTGCCTTGTGGCGCGCCTGGTCGCGGCCGGTATTTTTGCCCGTCAGGTCGGCCGTGCCTTCGGCGTCGAGAATGTCGTCGGCGATTTGGAAGGCCAGGCCGAGACACTCGGCGTAGCGCGTCAGCCGCTGCAACTGCTCGATCCGTGCCCTGCCCAGCAGGGCGCCGGCGCGCACCGCCGCACGAATCAACGCGCCGGTCTTGCGGATGTGTATCCACTCGACGGTGGGCAGGTCGATGGCGCGGTCCTCGGCACCCAGGTCGTCCGCTTGGCCGGCCACCATGCCGCGTGCGCCGGCGGCGTTGGCGATCTCCGTGAGCACCTGGAGTGCGCGCCGCTGTGAGACGGCGGGTTTGGCGACCGCCTCCGCCATGATCCGAAACGCTTCGGTCAGCAGAGCGTCGCCGGCTAGAATGGCAATGCCCTCACCAAACACACGATGGCTGGTCGGCTGGCCGCGACGCAGGTCGTCATCGTCCATCGACGGCAGGTCGTCGTGAATGAGCGAATACGTGTGAATCAACTCAAGGGCGCAGGCGAAGGGCAACACCGGTGTCACCGTCCCGCCGACGGCTTCGGTCGCCGCGATCGCCAGAATGGGACGGATGCGCTTGCCGCCGGGGAACAGGCTGTAACGCATCGCCTGCGTCAGGGGGTCGGTTTCGTTTGCCGGAGGAATGCAGCGTTCGAGAAACCGGTCGATGCGTTGCTGGCGACGGGCCAGGTAGCGCTGGAGATTCATGCCTTGGCGTCCGGGGGCATCGGCTGCAGCTGCAGCTTGCCGTTCGCATCCCGCGTGAGCACTTCGACGCGCGCCTCCGCATCGGTGAGGCGCTGGTTCAACGTGCGGACGAGTGCGACCCCGGCCTCGAACGCGGCCAGCGCTTCCTCCAAGGGCAGTTCTCCGCCTTCGAGGCGTGCCACGAGGGCTTCCAGTTCTGCCATTCCCTGGTCAAATTTCTTGTCGTTCGTCTCCCCCATACGTCTCCCACGATGAAATCAGCTCCATCAGCCGCGATCTGGGTCGTCGACGCGGACCCGTGCGCTGCCACGCGCCAGCGTCAGGTGGAGGCGGTCGCCGGCTTGCAGGCTGCTGGCATCACGGACGACGGCACCGGTGTCAGCGCGCCGCGTGATGCTGTAGCCACGCGCCAGGACGGCGAGCGGACTCAGTGCCTGCAAGCGCTCTGCGCCGCCGCGTAGTTGCTGCCGCGCCAGGCGCAGGCGGGTGGTCACGCCACGCAAGGCACGCTCGCTCAGTTCGTCGACGCGCAACTGCAGTGCCCGCAGCACCTGGCGCGGGTCACGCAGATGTCGCGCTTGCGCGGTCAACCGCTCGCGCTGCCGGGCGATCTGGCGCTGCACGCCCGTAAGCAATCCGGCCCCCATGCGTTCAAACCAGATGTGCAGATCGTGGTGATCAGGGACGACCATCGCCGCCGCCGCGGTTGGGGTGGGTGCCCGCCGGTCGGCAACCAGGTCGGCAATCGTCACGTCGATCTCGTGCCCGACGGCCGACACCACGGGCATGCGTGCGGCGGCAATCGCCCGTGCCACGCCTTCGTCGTTGAAGGCCCACAGATCTTCGAGCGAACCACCGCCGCGGCCGACGATGAGCACGTCGACCGCGGCGACACGGCTGATCTCGGCGATCGCCCGGACGATATCCGCCGGGGCTTCCTTGCCTTGCACGCGTACCGGACGCACGACAATGCGCACGCCCGGGAGGCGCGTGCGCAGCACCACCAGCAGGTCATGGATTGCCGCGCCGCCCAGCGCGGTGACAATGCCGACGGCCCGCGGGAGGAAGGGGAGGGGGCGCTTGCGTGCTTCGGCGAACAACCCCTCAGCCGCCAGTCGCTTCTTGAGTTGCTCCAGGGCGAGCTGCAGGCTTCCCAGGCCGCGCGGCTCCATTGCTTCGACATAAAGTTGGAGGGCGCCGCGCACCTCGTACAGCCCGATGCGGCCGCGCACAATGACTTCCATGCCGTCGTCCGGCCGGTACGCCAGCAGTTGATTGGCGGACCGGAACATCACCGCAGCGATCTGACTGCGGTCGTCCTTCAAGCTGAAGTAGAAATGGCCGGAGGGGGGCACGCGGAAATTGGAAATCTCGCCGACGACCCAGAACTCGCCCAGCTCCGCGTCGAGCGTCTCGCGCACGCGTTGATTGAGTTGCGAGACTGTCAGCACGCTGGTCAGTGCCGACAGGTCGAGGGGGAGCTGCATCCGGGGACTGTAACAGAAGGTCTAACGCCGCGCCAAGGAGAGGTCTGCGATAACCGTCGAGGCGGAGACGATCTGTACGCCGGCGGCTGCAAAGCCGGGTAGCGCGGCTTGTAGTGCCGCGACGGTGGCAGGGCGTGGATGGCCAATGGCGATGACATCGCCTTGCTCACGGGCGAGCTTGGGGAGCGCTTCGATCTGTGAACGGATGGCCGATTCATCATCGGTGTCGTCGAGAAACACGCTGCGCGCCGCACAACGCAGCTTGATCGCGGCTGCCACCTCGCACGCGACGCTGTATGGTGTGGTGCGGCTGTCGATGAAAAACAGGTCCTTCTGTTTGAGGTACTCCAGCACCCACAGCATGTGGGCACGGTCGGTGGTGAAGCGTGAGCCCATGTGGTTGTTGACGCCGACGGCGTGGGGCACGGTCTGCAGGCTGGCATCCAGTTGTTGGGCGATTGCATCGCGATCGGCGGCAACCAGCAGCACGTTCTCGGCGCCGAAGTCCTCGCCACTTTCGGCCTCCATCGGCAGATGGACCAGGACCTCGCGGCCGAAGAGTGTGGCCAGCTCGGCCACTTCCCGCGAGAACGGGCGGAACGGCATGACCGCCAACGTCAACGGTGTGTCGATGCTCACCAGGGTGCGCGCGATCAGCAGATCGTTGCCGAGGTCGTCGATGAGGATCGCGACGCGCGCCTGGCGACCCAGCCAGTGCAGCGTCAGGGTGTGCGTGAGCAAACCGTCGATGCCGATCTGCACCTGCGCGCCGATGGCTTGCTGGTTGACATCCACTGTGGCGCCAGCGGCGGCGGCGCGCACTGGGTCGAAGAGCTTTTCGATGCCGGCCGGGTTTTCGGGGGCGGGGAGGGTCAGCTCGTAGCGGCGAAGCGTCCAGCGCAACGCCCCCGCGCCTTGCGGTTCTTCGTTGGGAGCCGGCATGGGCCACGGGAGCTGGCCAAGCGCGGCGGTGACCGCCGTGAGGCGCGCCGGAAAGTCAGCGGCCCAGTTGGCCCGAGGCTGCGGCGCCGACGGCGCCACGACGATCGCGGTGGGCTGGCGCAACGCCAGCGACGAGAGGAAAATGAGCAACCCGAGAATGGTCGACGACAGCAGGCTGAGCAGCCATCCCCATCCGAGGCGGCGCGACTCGGAGCGCGGCACGCCGTCACCTCAAAATGCAAAGCCCTCTGCATGACAGAGGGCTTTCGCATAGCGGCGGCATCGAGGGCCTGGTTACGGCGTACTCTGCGCCACGACGGTTTTGAACACGTTCCAGCTCTTGAGGAGGTCGAGCGCACGATCGAGTTGCGGGTCCTTCCCCAGCTCGCCTTCGTGTACTGCAGCCGTTTCGTCGCCTTCTTCTTCCTCCTTCGGGCTGGTGCCGTTCTTTGGCGCCTGATGCTTGTTGGGTTGTTCGAAGTGGCCGGGCAAGTTTTCTTCGCGCACCGAGGGAAACTTCGCGCCGCCCTCCGCCTTCGCTTGGATGAGGCTGTTCTCCACGAAGATGTCGGGGGTGATGCCCGTCGCCTGGATGGAGCGGCCATTCGGAGTGTAGTAGCGCGCCGTGGTCAGACGAACGGCAGCGGTATCGTCAAGCGGGAGAATGGTCTGCACCGAGCCCTTGCCGAAGGTCTGGGTGCCCAGTACCAGCGCGCGCTTGTGATCCTGCAAACAGCCAGCGACAATCTCTGAGGCGCTGGCGCTCCCGCCGTTGACCAGGACGATCATCGGAAAATCGGTGTGGCTTCCCGCCTTGTGGGCAAAGTATTTCTGTCGCTGGCTTTCCAAGCGGCCATCGGTGTAGACGACCAAGCCCGAATCGACGAACTCGTCGGAGACCTTCACGGCTTGCGTGAGCAAACCACCCGGGTTGTTGCGCAGATCGAGAATCATCCCTGCCAGTGGCCCGCCGTTTTCCTTCTCCAGGTTCACTAGCGCCTTCTGCAGATCGTCATCCGTGCGTTCCTGGAATTGCGTGATGCGCACATACGCGTAGCCCTTTTCGAGCAGGTGGGACTTGACACTCTGGATCTTAATGACCTCGCGCGTCAGGGTCAGTTCGATGAGCTTCGGCACCCCTTCGCGACGCAGGGTGATGTGAATCGTTGTGCCCTTCGGGCCGCGCATCTTCTTGACTGCTTCGACCAGCGGCATGTCCTTGGTGAACTCGTCCTCGATCTTGATGATCTGGTCGCCGGACTTGATGCCGGCGCGGTACGCCGGCGTGTCTTCGATCGGCGAGACCACCGTGAGCACGTTGTTGCGCGTGGTGATCTCGATGCCCAGGCCGCCGAAGCTCCCACGGGTGTCGACCTGCAACTCTTTGTACAAATCGGGAGGCAAGTACGCACTGTGGGGGTCGAGGGCGTTGAGCATCCCCGTGATGGCGCCGTCAATCAGCTGTTTCGTGGTGACGTTGTCGACGTAGTTCTTTTGCACCAAGGCCAGTACGTTGGTGAAGACGTCGATGTTGTCGTAGGTCTCCTTGGCTACCGCCGAGACACGGCTCACCGTCCGGCCACCGAACCACAGCGTCGCCGTCACGGCGCAGACCAAGAGCCCCGTGGCCAGCCAGTGCTTTCTGTTCTTCATGTACCGAAGTGCCCTTCCGTTGTTGGTAGGCGGATTATAGCCGAATGGTCTTGGACCCACAATTCACTGTTTGCACGGAATTTATCTTGCTTTCCACGCCTTGCTCCTGAAAAATGAAGGACGGGTGGTTGCCAATGACGGGGCGCGGTCAATGCCCGGACTGGGATGTGAGCGGATGAGTTCCCGGCCTTTGCTGCAGCGGAATCTCACCGAGTTCTTCCGTGACCTCCTGCAGAGCGCGATGCACAACCAGGCGGTGCATTCCAGCGAGGACAGCGAGTTTTATCTTGTCAAGTTGCTGGAGGGCTTTGCACACGCGCCACGCGACTGGTTCTCCCGACCCCTCGCCCTCGAATACCTCGAGTCGTTTCACAGCCCTGTGACGCACCGCTACGGCAAGCTCAAGCGCGTGGGTGACACGGCGCTGTTCATCTCCGGTTTGTTCATGGAGAGCTTGCACCGGCAGGTGGTGAGCAGCGATTACTACGTGCAGCTCGGGCGCACGGCATACGCTCATCTCTCGGAGTTGCCCGGTGAAGGTGCCCGGGGCGATCTGTTCGCGGAGCTCGCCGAGCGCTTCCAGGATTTTGTTCGCGTGCTTGCGGAAATCAGCTTCGAGTCACTGTTTCGCGGGGACGTGCACACGTTGCGCGTCTACACACGCTGGATGTATACGCGCAGCGACCGCGACGCGCGCTGGCTGCTGCGCCACGGGGTGATCCCCTATGCACCAGCCTCGCGCCGCCCGCATTAGGGCTGAACAGGTCGGCAAAGCGGGGGCGCCGATTCAGGCGCTGGCGACCTGCTGTGCGACAGCTTTGCGCGCCTTGCCGATGACGATGGTGAACAGGGAGCGCGGGCTGTTCTTATAGCTGCGCACGACCTCCAGGGGCACATCGGTCAGGATGTCGTCCTGGCTGAGCGTATGCCACCCCAGGCGCCGTGTGAGCGGCTCGATCAAGCTGTCGAGCGCCGCGAGCAGCCGGTGGCGGCTGCGGAAGTGGTTGATGATGACCACAGTTGCCCCGGGCTTGCTGACGCGCAGAATCTCCCGCATCAGGCGGGTGGCGTTGGGGACGACGCTGACGACGTGAAACGCCATGACGTAGTCGAAGGTGCTGTCGCCGAACTTCAGATTGAGGGCGTCCATCTCCATGACCTGCAGATGGCGCCAGCCGTTCTGATCGATCTTGTCCTGCGCCTGTTCGAGCATCTCGGGGGCCAAGTCGATGCCGGTCACCTGACAATGGATCGGATAAGCACTGAACGACAGGCCGGTACCCACGCCGACCTCGAGGACGCGCGCTCCCGGTGGGATCTTGAGCGATTGAATCACCCGTTCGATGCGTGGATAAAACACGCGTGTAAACAGGCGATCGTAGAGATGCGAAAATTCGTAGTACAGCTTGCTCTGGTGGGCTTGGGCTCCTTCAAGTGTAGGCATCATCTCTCCGCTGCGGCGTAGCGCCGTCAAGCTGCAGTTTCACCGCGTAGCTGACGCTTGAACACGGCAATGTCGCGCCGGCGGAAGCGCCACTGGCGGCCCTTCTTGAACGCCGGTAGGATGCTCTTGCGCGCGTACTCGTTGACCGTGTCTGGGCTCAGGTCCAAGATCTGGGCGACGTCTTTGCTGTTGAGGATTGTGTCTTCTCTTTCCATCGTGCACCGCCTCGGGGGAGCCCCTGGATGCGGCCGCTTTTCGGTAACACGCTGTGCTACCGCAGTCAAGGTGTGAACGCCACCCCAGCCTGATTGTCAGGGTGGCAAGTGCCTGACGTTTCTCAGCATTTCAGCCGACGTCAGGCATGCGCTGCGGCCCGCAGGTCACGCAAGCGGAGCTGAATGGACGTGTTGCCGTTCCATTCGTTGTGCTCGGGTGAGAACAAGATGTCGAGCGTACTCCCTTCGCCGACGGGAACGTCAGCCAGGCCAAAGCCAATGGCCGGGAGCGCACGGTTGCCTTGCCGTAGATAGAGCTTGAGATGGTTCTCACCAACGATCCGCCGCGAGACCACGCTGACGTGACGAGCCAGGAAGACCGGTTCCGGGTTGCTCGGTCCATGCGGTTCGAGACCGGCGAGATCCTTGAGGAGGGCGTCGCCGACATCGGCGAACGACAACTCGCTGTCAATGGCTGTTTCGGGAATGAAGTGTTCGGCGCGCGTCGCCGCCCGCACTGCCGCTTCGAATTGCTCGGCAAACATCGGCACATGTTCTTCCTTGATGCTCAGGCCGGCAGCCATGCGGTGACCACCGAAGCCGGCGAGACAGCCCTGGCACGCTTTGAAGGCTTCGTAGAGGTTGAAATCACGGATGCTGCGGCCCGAGCCGCGCCCCAGACCGGTTGCGCCATCGATCGCCATCAAGACGGTGGGCCGGTAGTAGCGCTCGACGAGTCGTGAGGCGACGATGCCGATGACGCCCGGATGCCACTCGGCCGAGGCCAGGACGATGCTCCGCCGCCCGGCAAAGTCGGGATCGGTTTCTATGCGGCGGATGGCCTCGTTGAGGATCTCCTGCTCGATGGTTTGGCGGGCACGGTTTTCTTCATCAAGCGCGGCGGCGAGCTGCTCGGCTCGCGACGGATCCTCCGTCGTCAGTAATTCCACCGAGCGCGTTGCGTCGGCCAGCCGCCCACCGGCGTTGAGCCGTGGCGCCAAGCGGAAGCCGACGGTGCCGGTGGACACGTCGCTCACGCCACTCACGGCCTTGAGCGCCACCAGACCCGGGCGGCCGGTCTGCGTCAGCTCGCGCAGCCCATATTTGACCAGCACGCGGTTCTCTTCGACCAGCGGAACAATGTCGGCGATCGTCCCCAAGGTCACGAGGTCGAGGTAGCGGCGCAGGTCAGGGAGGGCCGCATGGCCCGCCTCGCGCAGGCGCAGCCGGATGCCCAACGCGAGATAGAACGCCACCCCGGCGCCACACAGGCCACGGAATGGAAAGCCGGCGTCGGACTCGATCGGATTGAGGACGGCGCAAGCGGGAAGCGGTGTGCCGGACACTTGGTGATGGTCGCAGACGATCGTGTCCATCCCGAGCGTGCGGGCGAGGGCGATTTCGCGATGGCTGACGCCGCCACAATCGACGGTGATCATGACGCGCGCCCCAGCCTCGGCGAGCCGACGCACGCCGGATTCGCTGACACCGTAGCCGTCACGCAGGCGGTGCGGGATGAACAGCAGCGGCTCGTGTCCGAGAGCGCGCAGAAAGCGCACCAGGATGGCGCTGCCGCTGATGCCGTCGACGTCGTAGTCGCCGTAGATGCCAACCCGCTCCCCACGCTGCAGCGCCGCGATGACACGCGCGGCGGCGGCCGCCATGTCCTTGAACAGCATCGGCGAGCGCAGGTGCTCGGCGAGCCGTGCGTGCAGAAACGCCGCGGCCGCCGCCGGCGTGCTGATGCCTCGTGCCACCAGCAGATGCGCCAGCAGCGGCGATACGCCGCCGTCGCGACAGAGCAGGGTCTCGGCGTCAGGCTGACTCGGCACCAGGGTCCAACGCCGCTTCATGCAACCCGTCAGCGACGCGCCGGGGCGCGCTCCATCCAGAGGACGATCGGGCTGGCGATGTAGATCGACGAGTAGGTCCCGATGATGAAGCCCACCAGCAGCGTGAAGGCGAACCCACGGATGACGTTGCCGCCGAGGATGAACAGTGACAGCACCACCAGGATTGCCGTGCCCGTCGTGAGGACGGTCCGACTCAACGTCTCGTTGATGCTGCGGTTGATGATGTTGCCGATCGACTCGCGCCGGCCCTTGCGCATGTTTTCGCGGATGCGGTCGCAGACGATGACGGTGTCGTGGACCGAGAAACCGACCACGGTCAGCAACGCCGCCACCACCGTCAGGTCGATTTCGTAATTGAACACCGACAGCGCGCCGATGGCGACCAGGACATCATGGACCAGGGCGACAGCGGCCCCGATACCGAAGCGGAACTCAAAGCGGAACCAGATGTACGCGGCCATGAGTACGGTCGAAAACATCACTGCGAGGAGCGCCCGCTGCCGCAACTCGCTGCCGACGCGCGGGCCGACCAGCTCGACGCGCAGCACCTCGAAGTGGTCTTTGCCGAACTGCTGTTGCAGCGCCTGCGTCACGGTGTCCGTGATACCCTTGGTTTCGCTCGAGGTGACCGGCAGGCGCACGAGAAACTCGGTGCCGCCGGAACCAAAGTCCTGAATCGTCGCGTCGCTGAGGTTCACGCTGTCGAGTGCGTGACGAATGTCATTCAGTGATTGCGGCTGCGGAAAGCGCAGATGCAGCATGATGCCGCCCGAGAAGTCGATGCCATAGTTCGGTCCGCCGCGGATGATCAACGAGAAGATGCCGATGGCGATCAGCACCCAGGAGATGCCGAGGGCGATCCAGCGAAACCGAATGAAGTCGAAGTTGGTGCCGGGCTTGATCAATTCCATACGTTTACACACTCACGGTTTGCAGGCGACGGTAGGTGAGCAGATAGTCGTACACGACGCGCGTGCCGACGACGGCGGTGAAGACGCTGCTGATCACGCCGATGCACAGGGTGATGGCAAATCCCCGCACCGGGCCGGTGCCGAACTGGAACAGAATGGCGCCGGCCAGCAGGGTGTTGGTGTTGGTGTCGAGAATGGCGGGCAGGGCACGCTGGTAGCCCGCTTCGATGGCGGCGCGCGCGCTCTTGCCCAAGCGCAGCTCCTCGCGGATGCGCTCGTTGATGAGGACGTTGGCATCCACCGCCATACCGATCGTCAGGACGACCCCGGCGATGCCCGGCAGTGTGAGCGTGGCTTGGAAGGCGGCCAGCGCTGCCATCAGGAACAAGACGTTGAGTATCAAGGCCATGTCTGCCAGGAGGCCGGCGAACTTGTAGTAGACCAGCATGAACAGCACGACGAGCGAGCCGCCGACGATGAACGAGCGGACGCCTTGCCGGATCGAATCCTGCCCGAGCGACGGTCCGACGGTCCGCTCTTCGGCAATGTGCACCGGTGCCGGGAGCGCGCCGGCACGCAGGACGATGGCAAGATCGCGTGCTTCCTTGATGTCGAAATTGCCGGTGATCGACGCGCGGCCGCCGCTGATGCGCTCGCGGATGACCGGCGCGGAGTACACGGTGTTGTCGAGGATGATCGCCAGACGCTTGCCGACGCTGCGGCCGGTGAGCTCATCGAACTGCTTGGCGCCGCGGGCGTTGAACTCGAGGGCGACGTACGGACCTTCCATCTGCGTTGCCGGGCGGACCATGGCGTCGGCGATCGTATCGCCGGTCATCAGCGTTTGTGACTGCACCAGATACTTGGCCCGGCGTCCGCGCCCCGCGCCGGCGGAGGTGTCGACGTCGGCTCCGTTGAGAATTTGTGTGCCCGGAGGCAATGCCTTCTCGCCACCGGTGTAGCTGTCGGCGTCCGGGACATCCGCCAGTAGCTTGAACTCCAACAGCGCCGTGCGTCCGATGAGGTCCTTGGCCCGCTGCGGATCCTGGATGCCTGGCAGCTGGACCACGATATCCTGATCACCCTGGCGCTGGATGATGGGTTCAGACACGCCGAACTGGTCGATGCGGTTGCGAATCGTCTCCAGCGATTGTTCCAGGGCGAAGTCACGCAGCCGGCGCTCCTCGCGTTTGGTCATGGCGAGCTGGAAAGTCACCCGTCCGTCCTGCGTGCTGGAGTCTTCAATGGCGAGGTTGGGGAAGTGCTCCTTCACGAAGGCGGTGAATTGGGCGCGGTCGGCGTTGGCGGCCAGGCTGACCTCGATCCGGGAATCTTTGCGTGCTGCGGCGTCGACGGCGACCTTCGCCTCGCCAGCCTCGCGTTTGAGGTCGGTGGCGTCGCGATCGAGCGCGTTCTCGATGGCCTTGTTCATGTCAACGGTCAGGACCAGATGCGTTCCGCCTTGCAGATCCAATCCCAAATGGATGCGTTGACTCGGCAGGTAGCCCTTCCAGAACGACGGCAGGTCCGTGACGAAGGTCGGCACGAGGTAGAGCAAGGCAGTCAATACCAGCGCGAGGATGAGCAATGCCCGATACAGTATACTTTGCCGTGTCACTTCGGTTTGTCCTTCTCTTTGTTGTTGTCGTCCGCCGCGCCGGACTTGGCCAGCGACGCAATTTGCTGCCGGTCGACGCGGACGCGGACGTTGGGGGCGATTTCGAGCGTGACGATCTTGTCGGTGAGCGCCATGATCTTTCCGTACAGTCCACCGGACGTGATGACGTCATCGTTGCGCTTCAGGTTGGCCAGCATCGTCCGGTGTTCTTTCGCCTTCTGCTGCTGTGGGCGGATGAGGAGGAAGTAGAAGACGACGAAAATGAGGACGAGCGGCATGAACTGCATGACTGCCGGAGGTGCGCCCCCCGGTGCCGCTTGTGCCCATGCCGGGTTGATCATGCATCGCTCCCTTGTGTCAGCCCCGCGAGACGCGACCCCGCCCAGGCCGCGAACTCTCCCCGCGCGATGGCCGCGCGCATGTCGCGCATGAGTTGCTGATAGAAGTGCAGGTTGTGCAGGCTGGCGAGCTGCGCACCGAGCATTTCGTTGGCTACCGCCAGATGGCGCAGATAGGCGCGGCTGAACGTGCGGCAGGTGTAGCAGCGGCACTCGGCATCAGGCGGCTCGGGGTCCTGGGCATAGCGCGCCAGGCGGATGTTGAGCCGACCGCTCGACGTGAACAACATGCCGTTACGCGCATTGCGGGTCGGCAACACGCAGTCGAACATGTCGTACCCCATGCCCACAAACCGAATCAGGTCTTCGGGCAAGCCCACACCCATCAGATACCGTGGACGATCCATCGGCAACGCCGCCGCCGTCGCCTCCGCCAGCGCCATAGTGACGTTTCGCTCTTCCCCTACACTCAATCCCCCCACCGCATAGCCCGGAAAATCGAGCGCCACAAGCGCACGCGCCTGCTCGGCGCGCAGCTCCGCGTAGGTCGCGCCTTGGACGATGCCGAAGACGAGTTGCCCGGGTGTCACCTCGAAAGCGCGGGAGCGTCGTGCCCAGTCGAGCGTGCGACCCGCCGCACGCTCCGCCTCCGCGCGCGTCGCTGTGCCGGGGACGCATTCGTCGAGGACCATGATGATGTCGACGCCGAGGTCAACCTGCAGCTGCACGACAGCCTCAGGTGTCAGGAACAGCGCGGCACCGTCGACGTGCGAGCGGAACGCGACGCCCTCGTCGGTGACCTTGCGCAGCCCGGCCAGGCTGAAGATTTGATACCCGCCACTGTCGGTGAGGATTGGTCCGTCCCAGCCCATGAAGCGGTGCAAGCCACCGAGGTCACGGATCAGTGCTGCGCCGGGACGCAGGGCGAGGTGATAGGCGTTGGCGAGGATGATCTCTGCGCCAATCTCGCGCAACTGCCCGGGCGTGATGCCCTTCACGGTTGCCAGCGTGCCCACGGGCATGAACGCCGGCGTGTTGATGGTACCGTGTGCCGTCGTGAGCCGGCCACAGCGTGCGCGATTCTCGGCAGATGACGCCGTCACCGCGAAGACGGGTGTTGCAGGGTCGTCGGCGCGCCGTGCGAGTGCAGCGGTGGTGGGGTTCATTGGATGAGCATGGCGTCGCCGTAGCTGTAGAAGCGATAGCGGCGGCGGATTGCCTCGGCGTAGGTGGCCAGGATGCGCTCGCGTCCGGCGAAGGCGCTGACCAGCAGTAACAGCGTGGACCCCGGCAAGTGGAAGTTCGTCAACAGCGCATCGACGACGCGGAACTCGTGGCCTGGAACGATGAAGCAGTCCGCCCAGCGCACGCCGCTCGCCACCACATCGTGCTCCGACGCGGCCGATTCGAGGGCCCGCGTGGTCGTCGTGCCGACAGCGACGATGCGGCCGCCTGCGGCCTTGACCTGCCGAATGCGCGCCGCCGTGGCGTCCGGGATCTCGCACCATTCGGCTGCCATGACGTGTTCGCACAGGTCGGCGGAGCGCAGCGGGAGAAACGTTCCGGGTCCGACGTGTAATGTCAGCCGGGCGATCTCCGCGCCGCGCTGCCGGACGGCTGCCAGGAGTTCGTCAGTGAAATGCAGGCCAGCGGTTGGAGCAGCGATCGCTCCCGGGACACTGGCAAAGATGGTCTGATAACGCGTCTGATCGAGGGGCAGCGGTCCGTCCGGCCGGTGGATGTACGGTGGAAGAGGAATTTCGCCATGCTGGTCGACAAGCGCCTTTCCTGAGGCTGCGTCCTCGAAAGTCAGGGTGTAGTGGCCGCCGCCTTGGGCCGCCGCGACCACGGCGCCAACGTTCCCCGCGAAGTCGATCCGTCTGCCCGGACGCAACCGCTTGGCGGGCCTGCCAAGGCAGAGCCAGGTAGCGGGTTCGTTCGTAGCTGCTGAGGGAGGCGTCGGAGCACGGCGTGTCATGTCCTGAGGGAAGAGCGGGCGAACCAGCAACACCTCCACGGCCCCACCAGTTGCCGTTCGGCCAAACAGCCTCGCCGGAATGACCTTGGTATCGTTGACTACCAGCAAGTCGCCGGTCCGCAGATGGCCCGGCAAAGCGTGCACATGCGTGTGCGTCAGGTCGCCGGAGCGCCGATCGAGCACCAACAGGCGTGCCTGGTCGCGACGCTCCGCGGGCACCTGAGCGATCAGCTCCGGAGGCAGATCGAAATGGAAATCGGACAGCGTCACAGACGCATCCGCGCATCGAGTCGAAGCCGCAACACTCTCCATGGTGAGGCCGGTAAAAAAACAGGCACCGGGCAGGGTGCCTGCGAGTTCACACCAATCGTGGCTGAGCCATAAACCACAGGGTCCCTAGAGAGTCAAGGCGACCCGTTCCTCCGCCGAGCACGACACACGCACACGTTTCACGCCTTCTGTGTCCCCTTCAGAAAGGGGGTGATCAGATCAATCGGCAGCGGAAAGATGGTTGTCGAGTTGTTCTCCGACGCCACCTCGGTCAGGGTCTGCAGGAACCGCAGTTGCAGGGCCATCGGGTGCTGGCCGATGACGGCGGAGGCGTCGGCGAGCTTCTGCGCCGCCTGGAACTCGCCCTCGGCGTTGATCACCTTGGCGCGCCGCTCGCGTTCCGCCTCGGCCTGCGCTGCCATTGCGCGCTGCATGTCTTGGGGCAGATCGATGTGCTTGACCTCAACCGCGACGACCTTGATGCCCCACGGGTCCGTCTGCTGGTCCAGGATCTCCTGCAAGCGCGCGTTGATCTTCTCACGCTCTGCCAGAAGCTCATCGAGCTCGGCCTGCCCGCAGACGCTGCGCAGCGTCGTCTGCGCCAGCTGTGAGGTCGCGAACAAGTAATCGGCGACCTCGACCACGGCGCGGTTCGGGTCGATGACGCGGAAGTAGAGCACCGCGCTGACCTTCACCGAGACGTTGTCGCGCGTGATGACGTCCTGCGGCGGCACGTCCATGGTCACCGTGCGCAACTCGATGCGCTGCATCTTCTCGATCAGCGGAATGACGTAGATGATCCCCGGGCCGCGCGACGCCACCAGGCGCCCGAGCCGG
>Ga0335070_10001600_pt1 | contig 26148 bp, 20 predicted proteins | sample Lox_Sample_13_FD_206722 | JGI IMG/M metagenome (GOLD analysis project Ga0335070, IMG submission 206722) | Soil microbial communities from Loxahatchee National Wildlife Refuge, Florida, United States - Lox_Sample_1.3 | ecosystem: Environmental > Terrestrial > Soil > Wetlands | place: USA...
AGTTCGAATCTCTCCGGGCGCGCCAGTTTATTGATTATCAAGTCTTTTTCGACTCTGCTGGAAAGGCGGAGCCTGGCATGGCCGCCATTGGCAGACGCCTCTGGCGCGCTACCCGATCCGCAAGCTTCGCTCGCTCAGTCGGCGTGCTGATACGTCGCGGTGAGCACGTAGTTCAGCTGCAGTTGGCACGGGGCTCTGCTGGTGCGCGGGTCAGGCCGGTGCCCGAGGCATCTGAGCACTCCCTCGGCCCGAACTGCCCCATTCGCCAGAACGGCGCTCACGGCGCCAGTCAGATCGAACTGCCCATCGCAGTCCGCATACGGGCACGGAAACTCAAAAAAAGCCCGCGCCGGCGGATGCAGCACGTGTGACTGCGCCGCGGGCACGATCGCTGTCGCGCCCTCAAAGCTCAACTCGAGCCGAAGTTGCTCTACCGCTGGAAACGCCGCGCGCAATTGCAATGCCGCTGCCCGGCTGCGCCGTAACCGCTCCGCACGTCCTTGGCGCAAGGCGGCTGGACTGGGTGAGGCAAGCCTCAAGATTCGGTGCTCGGAGTTCGCTCGATAGAACTGCTGGGTTCTTGCGCCGTGACGACCGGCGTCTGTTCTGCCGGTGTGGTCAGCCGCGCGGAGCGACGCTGTTGCTTTTCCTGCTGGCGAGCCTTTCTCGCCACTTCCTTCTGCTTTCGGACCTGGTGGTAGTTGGGCTTCGCCATCGGTTCTCCGGGGTCGGTCGAAGTGGGAGATCTGCAGAGAGCGACCTGTCCGGCAGGCTGCGCTGGGACGCAGCGTGGGAATCCGTCGGGCGTAAGGCAGTCGCAACGCGCGCCGTTATCCAGTATACGCGAGATTCAGCTCACCGGCCGGGATATCGGAGATCGACGACATCCAGGGCCGACCCGACATGCGCCCATTCCACGCCGGTCGAGTCATGCCCAATGCCAGAATGCACTCAGCACGCTGGTCGCCTGGGCCACCTTGCCGACGATGAGGGTCAGGCGGTCGTCGGCCACTCCGGCGACATCCACTTCGATGCGCAACACGTTGTGAGCGCTGCATTCCGCCACTACGCGCCGCGGCACGACATTGAGATTCTGGAAACGCTCGAGAACCCGGGCGAGCACACCCGGGTCGGCTTCGGCGGTGACCCGCAGGCGGGCTAGCGAGACGGGAGGGAAGCTGTTCTGATCGGACGACATGACTCGAATTCCTCGTACTGTTGGCTTGAGCATCGAACGCAGGTGACCCGGCTATCCGCGACAGCCGGGCAGGTAATGCGCTCAATGGCCCGTACGAGGGAGTTCATGTCACCGCTATTATGCACATACGGTTCAATCCCTGAACAGGGAGCGGCGGATGCATACGGCCAGCGGCGGTTGCCATTGTGACAATATACGGGTCGAGTTGACCCTCACGCGGAGCCTGTCCGATTACAGTCCGCGAGCCTGCGATTGCGGTTTCTGCACTCGGCACCGTGCTGCCTATATCTCCGACCCCGAAGGCTCGCTCACCGTGCGTATGGCGGATCCTGGCAACGTCGGGCGATATCGTCAGGGTAGCGGGACCGCACAGATGCTGCTGTGTCGAAACTGCGGCGTCCTGGTCGGTGCGCTCTTCCATGACGGGGTGCGCGACTACGCCACGATCAATGCCCGAATCCTCGACGATGCGGCGAGCTGCGGTGCCGACCAGACCGTCTCGCCGCAGAAACTGTCACCGGCTGAGAAGACGGATCGCTGGCGGCACATCTGGTTCAGCATCGTCACTTTGATCTCTTCCGTCGAGCGTTCCGGCACGTCTTAGTCCCCTCTCGTTGCTCGACCGCGGTGACCTTCAGTATGATCGAGACGCTGAAGGTGCCCGCCCCCGGGGTGGGAGAATTGGGAAGCCGGTGAGAATCCGGCGCTGCCCCCGCAACGGTCTGAGTGAGTGTGGAGACCGGCAATGACCACCGGCCCGCAAGGGTCCGGGAAGGTGCCGGTCCGGTCCGGAAGTGAGGCTTCCGGACCACTCCTCGAGCCCGGAAACCAGCCTTGCAGCGTGTCAGCCGGATCGCGGTGGGCGGTCGCGGGGCGTCGGCAGCTGCTTCGCGCGACTGCCATCCCCCCTAGCTCGCTCCCCGACTGGCTCGAGTCATATCCGTTGCCACGGGGAGTGGAGTCCATGTCAACTGCGATGAATGTGTTGCGGCGCCTGAACCGGCGCGCCGCGGGAATCGGCCTGGAACGCGAGTTCTACACCGATGAGGCGATCTACGCGCTCGATCTGGAGCTGATTCATTACCGCGAATGGCTGTTCGCGGCGCATACGGCGGAGCTGCCCCGGCGCGGCAGCTACCTGACCGTCCAGATTGCCGAATATCCCATTGTGCTGGTCCGCGGCGGCGACGGCCTCATCCGCGCGTTCATCAACAGTTGCCGGCATCGCGGTTCACGCGTGTGCCGCGAGGCGCGCGGTCAGGCGCTCAAGCTCGTCTGTCCGTATCACCAATGGACCTACGAGCTCGATGGCAGGCTGTTCGCCGCGCGCCAGATGGGCGCGGGTTTCGATCGCAGCCAGTTCGGCCTGCGGCCGGTTCACTGCGAGAGCGTGGCCGGTTATGTGTTCGTCTGCCTGGCCACCGACGCGCCGGATTTCGGGCCCACGCGCAATCAGCTCGAACCCTGCCTGGCGCCGCACCGCCTGGACGAGGCGAAGGTGGCCTTCGAATCCACCATTGTCGAAGAGGGCAACTGGAAACTCGTCTGGGAAAACAACCGCGAGTGCTATCACTGTGCCGCCAATCATCCGGAACTCGCGCGCACTTATCCTGACAGCCCTATCGTCACGAGCGTCAGTGGCGCCGCCGGCGATCCGCGGATCCTGGAGCACTGGGAGCGTTGCGAGGCGGCCGGCTTGCCGAGCCGATTCCACCTGTCCGGCGACGGACAGCTGCGCACGACACGCATGCCGCTGCTGGATGCGGCTGTCAGTTACACCGTGACCGGTCAGGCCGCGGTGCGGCGGCCGCTGAGCACGGCGATCCCACCGGAAACCAACATCGGCGCGCTGCTGGTGTTCCACTATCCGTCGACCTGGAATCACTTCCTGACCGATCACGCCATCTCGTTCCGCGTGCTGCCGCTCGGACCGACACGGACCCAGCTCACGACCAAATGGCTCGTGCACCGCGACGCCGTGCAGGGCGTTGACTATCAACTCGAGGAGCTCACACACGTCTGGTTGGCCACCAACGAGCAGGACCGGCGCATCGTGCAGGAGAACCAGATCGGCATGAACTCGCCGGGTTACCTGCCCGGCCCGTTCTCGCAGGTGCAGGAGGGTGGCGTGCGCCAGTTCGTGGACTGGTACAGCGAGCGGTTGCGCGCCCGCCTGGCCACAGGCGAGCTCACCGAGGTCGCCTGAGTGCAGGCGCCTCGTGGTCTCCACTGGGCGCCAGCAGCGGACCTGCCACGCGACCCGTGACGAACATGACCGCCGCGGCGCCACCCACCAACGCGGCGTGCAGCAGCCAGAAATGCGTGGCCGACAGGCGCTCGACCAGGCCGCCCAGCCAGCCTACCAGGTTGTTGGCCGCGAACAGGTGCAGGTAATACACACCGATCATCGTACCGGCCACGACCTTGGGAGACGCACGTGCATACAGCGCGAGGCCGACGGGAAAGGTGTTGGCGAATCCGAAACTGTTGAGCACCTCGAACCCGAGCACCCAGCCGAATCCCGCGCGGTGGCCGTTGGCGGACAGTGCCGCGGCCGTCACCAGGCACAACAGTCCGAGCGCGGAGATCGCCATTCCCAGGCTGAGCTTCATCACCTCGTTCGGCTCGGGTAAGCGTCGGGACCACAACCGCCAGAACGCCACGGCACCCACCAGGCAACTGACCGAGACGGTGGCATCGAGTGTGATCAGCCAGGTGGTCTTCAGGGTGTAACCGAAGAACACCATGTCCACGTGGTCCGGCACCCACAGCATGTAGGCATTGAAGATCTGCTGGTTGCCGACCGCACCGATGGCTATCACGGGCAGGATCGCGATCAGCACGAGTACGGTGATGCGTTCCTGGCGGCTCAGCGGTTTGCGCGGAGCAGCGGTGGTCCGGACGCGGGGAGGCTCGGGCGGCAGCCACTTGCGCGCGGACAGGTACACGGCCAGCGAGAGGATCATCCCGACACCTGCGGCGAGGAATCCATAGTGCCAGCCGTAATCCTCGCCGAGCGTTCCGGCGATCAGGGGCGCGATGATGACCGCCGCATTGATGAACAGGAAGTAGATCTGGAATGCATCCGCACGCCGCAGATCGTCGGGCGCGTACAGTTCCCCGACCTGCGTGGCGATATTGCCCTTGAAGCAGCCGACGCCGACCAGAAGACACGCCAGGGCGATCAGGAACGTGTAGTCGGAGGCCATCAGGAAGTTGCCGGCCGCCATCAGCAGGGCGCCGATCGTGATGGTCAGCGTTCGCCCCAGCCAGCGGTCCGCCACGATGCCGCCACCGACCGGGGTGAGATAAACCAGTCCCGTGTACAGACCGAAGATCGCCGAAGCGAGAGCGATCGTCGATAGCGGTCCGCCGTAGAGGTGTTCCAGCGCGGCGCGCAGCGGACCAAATCCCAGCACGTGCTCGACGTGCCCCGGCAGCAGCAGCTGGCGCACCATGTACAGCACCAGCAGGGTCTGCATGCCGTAGTAGGAGAACCTCTCCCAGCCTTCGGCGAAGGACAGATACCCCAGACCGCGGGGATGACCGACAAAGGCACGATCGGCGGTGCGGACCGCGTCCGTGATCGTATTGCTGCTGTTCATGCCGAACAGCAGCGTATCAGGTCTCGGCAGTCACCAGGCGACGAAGCGGGTTGCCGTCCAGATACAGGCCCTGCGTGGCGCCGTCCAGCAACGCAAAGAACTCCAAAGTCACCGGGCTCATGGGTTCGTCCGCCGGGCGGAACACATGATTGCCGATCTGTGCCAGCGGGGTTGTCCCATTCATCCACAGCTGGCCGCGGCGCTGCACGATGCGGACCGAGCCCACCCACGGGTTCTCTGAGTAGTAGTACCCCTCGTAGGGCACCAGACCCGGTGATGCAGCCACCTCATGCGCGCCGGTGAAGCGGGAGTGCGCGTACCACTCGGATCCGTAACTCAACTCCGTGATCGGCGGGGGAGGGCTGTCGGGAGATGCGTCAGGCGCGGCCTCGGCCCGACCGAAATAGATGGGGTATAACGCGAAGCGCTGGTGCAGCGCGATGAACTGCTCGTCGTCGGAGCGCTGCAGGGGAATCGTCGTGCCTTCCGAAACCAACACCAGCCGATTGCCCTGTGCTTTGACTTCGAGCGTCCGACCGCCCGGGGACCGGTACACGCCGGTGTAGGAAGCCGGATCACTCACGACGTCGGCCGCATCCGCGACCGGAGGCGTGATGTGACCTTCCCCACGCAACAGTCTGACCGCGTATTCCGCGACAGGATTCGGGCGGTAACCCTGCTGGGCGTTGATGGAGGCGAAAGCGCCAACCCCGGCTTCCAGGTCAATGTGGATTGCCGACATGAAGGAGACCATGCCGCCGGTGTGTCGCAGACGCTTGTGTCCGTCGAGCTGGTCTATCGCGATGCCGTAGCCATAACTGGCTTTGGGCCCGAAGGCGGGCGCATCCGTATGTGGAGTCGTGAACAGCTTGAACGCCCGCTCCGAGACGACCCGTCCCGAGGGGCCGACGCCGCCATTGAGAATCATCTGGATGTAGCGGGCCATGTCGCCTGGTGTCGATGCGATTGATCCGGCGGCGTCCGTCATGGTGAGGATGCCACGCGAGGCAAGTTCACCGTGCCGCGGATACGGGCGATCATCATGCAGTGGCATGTAACTGTTGGCGATACGCGTGCGTTGTGCGCTGGAGATCTCGCCCACCGTGTCGTTCATGCCCAGCGGATCGAAGATACGGCTCTTGACCGCGACCGGCCACGGGCGGCCGTCTACCTTCTCGATCAGGTGGCCAATGACATCGAACGCCCAGTTCGAATAGTGGAAACGTTTGCCCGGTTCGTACGCCTGACGTACCCGGCGACGCGGCTCGATCGGCACGATCGGCGGATCCTCCGGCATGCCCGAAGTGTGGGTGAGGAGGTGATGGAGGGTGATCTCGCCGAATTCGGTCTCGATGGGCAGCCAGGGCAGGTAGCGTACGATGGGATGCTGTACATCGAGCTTGCCCTCGTCCTGCAGCTGCAACACCACGAGCGCGGCGAATGACTTCGTGATGGAACCGATCTCGAAGCGATGCGCGGTCGTGACCGGCTCCTTGCTGGCCAGGTTGGCAAACCCGTAGGCCGCCGTGGCCACAGTGCCCTTGCTGGAGGCAAGACCCAGAGTCAGGCCCGGCGCGTTCATGGCGCGCATGTACTCGCCTATGAACTTGTGCAAGGGTGCCGGCACGCCGGCGGCGGCTGCGCCCTGCGCGGCGGATGCCACTTCGGATCGGACCGCGAGACACGCTGCCGGAGCAGCCGCCAACAGGGTGAACAGCTCACGGCGATTGAGTTGTGGAGTGATGCCCGGACGCGCCGGCGCGTCGGTGGGCGCTCCCGCTCCCGTGGGTGTCCTTGAGACGGTGCGTGCCATCGCTCCGGTGGCCGCCGTATCGGTTTGCGCAGCAGTCTTATCGGGCTTCACCGCTTCTTCCACGTCGGTCTCCTTCGGCCGCAATCGATCCAGTCTACACTGCGATCCTCAGAAATTGGTTGAAGGACCGAGCAGCCGAAGCAGCAGGATCAGCCACGCCACATCGAGGCAGGCGACGGCCACCAGGACCGATCCGGCCCGCGACCACCAGCCACGACGCGCATCGCGCCAGACGTGCACGGCGTTCAGGATACCCACGATGGCGCCCAGCAAGGCGATCACGCCCAGCAGGTGGAGCAGGTGCAGCCACGGGTTGAGCGGATCGTTCAGCAGTGCGATGTGTCCTGCGAGCAGGCTCAGGACGGCCAGCCAGCCGCCGATGACGAGCAGATCGACGAGGGCGATCCACTTCAGTGCGCGGCTGAATGAGGCGGCGCGTCCCTGCAGCGGGAACGCCCGGCCATAATGGCGCCGTACCAGCGCAGCGGTGGGCCACATCAGCACGGTGATCAGCAGAACGGCGGCCGAGAACATGAACAGAGGCACGTTCCAGCGCGCGTTGAACGCGGTGGGGACCTTCTGGAAGATCTCGATCGCCGGCACCTCGTCCATCGTGAAGTGTTCGACCTGGCCGTCCACGACGTGGAAACGGAGCAGCGTGCGGCCACCGACCTGCTCCCAGAGATTGGGGCCGACTTCGCGCCACTTCCTGCCCGCGCCGCCCGGTGTGCTCACGAGCGGTGTGCTGAGCGTGCCATCGGGCAGCGCCGCCACTCTCAACTGGCCTGCGAGGCTGGCGATGCGCAGGAAGTTGCTGTCGGAGCGCCGGCTGGCCCAGTAGTTGCCGGCCACGCGCGCGGCATCCGCCCTGGCGGTGGGCAGCGTGGGCAGTTTGTCAGTCCGGGGCGCCGGGAAGTATCGATCGGCAAATTCCTGGAACAGGAGGTTGCGCAGGCCGGCCGCTGCCGCCTCCTTCCCGAGGCTGTTCATCGAGATGTACAGACCCACGCCGTCGTCCAGGAACAGGTGCAGGTCGGAGTGGAACACTTCCGTGTCGCCGCCGTGCGCGATCACGACATGGCCGTTGCGATCATCGCGATAGAAACCCAGCGCCATGCCCGGAAACGGCGGGGTCGGCATGTTGGCCTGAGTGTGCATGAGTCGCGCGGTCTGCGCCGAGAGAATCCGCGCGGAGCCCAATTGGCCATCCTGCAGATGGGCGATCATGAAGCGCGCCATGTCCGCACCGGTGGCCGCCAGGCTTCCTGCCGGCGCGGGTCCCACCAGCTCATACGGCTTCGCGGGCTCGGATGCACGCGGATAGCCCTTGGACATGCCCGCCTCGAGGTCCTTCGGCAGGGGCTGGGTGAACGTGGAGTGCTCCATCCCCAGCGGCTGCAGGATGTGATGTTCGATGTATTTGTCGAACGGCTCCCCCGAGACACGCTCTACTATGTAGCCCGCGAGCGCGGCACCATAGTTGGAGTAGGCCGGTACCTTGCCCGGCGGATACATCCGTTCTGGCACCCAGCGCTTGAGCGTGTCGCCCAATGTCGGGATCTGGCTGGCGTCCTGCACGAAAAGGTGCTTCGCGGTTTCCTCGAAGCCCGGCGTGTGCGTCATCAGGTTGCGCAGCGTGACCGGCTGGCCATCCCGCGGCGGAATCTGGAAGTCCAGGTACGTATTGACGTCGGCATCGAGGTTGAGCTTGCCTGCTTCGACTTGCTGCATCACCGCCGTCCAGGTCAGCAGCTTCGACACCGAACCCGGGCGGAAGAGCGTCCCGTCAGGAGTGACAGGCTTCTGCGCATCCACGTCCGCATAGCCAAAGCCGCGACCGGTGACCACCTGTCCGTCCTTGACGACCATGACGACGGCGCCGGCGATATCACCTGTGGCAAGCGCGTAGGGCATGAAGCCGTCGAGCCACGCATTGACGTCAGCAGCATCCAAAGTGTGCGCAGTGTCCGCTGCTGGCAGGGTATGCGCCGTGGATGCCTCCGTGGCTGGTGCCGGGCTGTCGGTTGCAGCGCCTGCGGCTCCAGTCTGTGCCAGCAGGGCCGAGGCCAGCAGCGTGGCTACGGGATTGAATCGCATGTGAGTCCCCTCGGGCCGGGCCGGACCCGGCTGCATCGATGTTGATTTCCGCTTATTTCCAGGTGGCGGACAGCAGACGCCGGAAGTTGCCGCCCAGGATCAGCCCGATATCGGCGTCGCCATAGCCGCGGTGGATCAGAGCCTCCACCAGGTTGTAGATCTTCTTCGGGCTGTCGAAACCGTCGGTATCGATCCGGTCGCGGAAGGCATAGCTGCCCTTGTAGCCGGCTCGCAGCTGCTTGTTGAGCTCCGGGGGCATCTTGTCGTAACCGAGCAGGTCGGCGTCCGAGCCGATACCCACGTGCTCGATGCCCACCAGCTTCACGACATGATCGATGTGATCGATGATGTGCTCGATGGTGGTCGGCTCGTCCCCCTTGACGAACATGCGCACGCCGGAGATGCCCATCACGCCGCCCTTGGCGGCCAGCGCGCGAATGGCCTCGTCGGTCTTGAGCCGCGGATGATTGTTCAGCGCCCGGCAGTTGGAGTGGGTCACGGCGATGGGCCGCGGCGACAGCTCGATGGCGTCGAGCGTGGTGCGGTCCCCGGAATGCGAGACATCGATCAGCATGCCCACGTCATTCATGGCCTTGATGATCGCCACGCCATAGTCGGAGATGCCGCCGTCCACGCGCTCCGTGGAGCCCGAGCCGAGCAGGTTCTGTGCGTTGTAGGTGAGCTGGGAGACGCGCTGACCCATGAGGTAGAAGGCCTTGACGTCCTCGGGCGTGCGGAAGTGATCCGCGTCCTGCTGCCCGAGGATCACCGCGATCTTGCCCTTTGCCTTGGTCTGCTCGATGTCGCTGACCTGCCCAACGAGCGTGAACAGATCGCTGTTGCGCGCCAGGAATCCATACCAGGTGGCCATGAACTCCATGACGTCCGCATAGGCGCCGACACCGACGGAGTGGTGGAACGCGTTGATGCCCGATCCCTTGAACATGGCGACATCGGCCGCCGACAGGGTGCTGGCCGCGTGTTCCGGCGTCAGCACCAGGGTCAGTGGTGCAAGCATGTCGATCACGAGAGAACGCCGTACCAGGTCCACCACACGGGTGGAGTACGTCCGGTCCGTTCCGGCGAACACGCGGTGGCTGCCCAGATTGAGCAGCGGCGCCGCGAGAACCGCGGCGGCGCCTTTGAGAACATCCCGGCGTCGATACGTGGCGCGCATGCGTCAGCTTCCTGTTGTGTTGTCCGCTTCGCGGCCTAGAACCTGAAGCCCAGGCTGGCCCCCACCGTGCGTGGCTGGATGTAGCCGACGGCGCCACCGAAGTCCGGCGTGCCGGAGCTGGTGTAAACCGCGATGCCACGCTTGTCACCGGCGTTCTTGCAGTAGATCTCGAAGCTCCAGGTATCGTTCGCCAGCCCGCCGCGCAGGTTGATCGTGTTGTAGCTCGGCAGCTCGGCGCGGGGCACCGGTATGGACACGAGCTCTCCGCCGACGACGTTGGTGACCGCGGAGAAATCCATGAAACGCGACCCGGTGTAACTCCAGGTAGCGCCCAAACTGGCGTTGAAATCACGGAACACACGCCACTCGTAGGCCACATCGGCGGAGCTGCTGAATGCAGGAGCATAGGGCAGCCTGTCGCCCGTCTCGCCGCCTGCATCCGGCGCAGGCTCCGTCAGTTTCGCGTTCACATATGCGCCGCTCAGCGTCAGCGTCAAGCCCCGCGTCGGCGTGTACGCCGCAGTCCACTCCAGACCTCTGCTGTGTGCCGAACCTCCGTTGGCGTCGATCCCGAATCCGTCGACGATCTGCGTGAGCTGGATCTTCTTCCAGTTGATGAAGAACGTGGCAACGTCCAGTGACAGGGTGTTGTCGAGCAGGCTGCTCTTCAGGCCCAGCTCGTAGTTGACCGTTGAGTCGGCCACATATTGCCGCTCCACTCCCGCCGGCGCTCCCGGGGGCAGGGCGTTCGGACCGCCAGGCCTGTACCCCGAGGCGATGCGTGCATAGGCCAGCGTATTCGCGTTGATGTGCCAGCGGGGTGCGATAGAGTAGGTGAAGTCATGGCCCGTCGAGGCACCGGTGATGAGCTCCGGGGGCTGTACGAGCAGGCCGCCGATGGTTTCCAGCGCTGACTGCCTGTTCGAGGAATAGCGGCCGCCGACGGCGACATCGAACTGCTCGTTGAAGTGGTAGGTCACCTGACCGAATCCGGCGTACTCCTTGTACCGGGAATCCAGACCCGCGGTTTCGATGGACGGCAGCGGCAGGAACTGCTGGGTATCGATGAAGAAGCCGTCGAACGATTGCGCCAATGTCGAGGCTTCGCGCGTGAAATAACCGCCGACCTGCCATTCGATCCTCTGGTTGACCGGCGAGGACAGTCGCACCTCCTGGGTGAGCTTGGCGATGCGCAGCGCGCCGTAGGCGTGCGTGCCCGCCGGAACGCCGACCAGGCCGCTGACCAGGTCACCGAACGTGAAGCCTGGAATCAGCGGCGAGGAGGTCTCGTCCTGGTTCAGGACCTGCCGGGAGGTGCCGTAGCTGGTGATGGAGATGGCATCCGCCCATCCCATGTTCCAGTCCGCCGTGAGGCTGTAGTTGTCGTACTTGTAGAGGGAGGGCTCGCTGATGAAGCGCTTCTGCACGTAATCGCCACGCGTGGGATCGAGCTGATTCGCAGGGGGATTCAGCACATCGATACCGCCGCCGACCACATCGGTGTACGGCAGGCCATCGTTCTGCAACTGCTGGCCCATACCCGTGAAGCGCAGGGTGAAGCTGTCCGTCACATTCCACAGGACCGAGGCACGGACGCCATCCTTGTGGGATCGGTTGACATTGTTCAATCCGAGCGAGGGATCGTCGATCCACCCGCTGGTGTTCTCCGAATAGGCCGCCACGCGGAACGCCGCGCGATCGCCCAGCGGCAGATTGACCATGCCTTTGACATTGGCGCCGCTGCCGCCGTGGGCGACGTCCTCGTCTCCGACCTGGAAGGCGCCCGCGAACTTGCCAGGTTCGGGCGGATTGGTCACATACTTGAGCAGGCCGCCTTCGCTGCCGGCGCCGTACAGAGTCCCCTGCGGACCGCGCAGCACTTCGACGCGCTGCAGATCCCAGGTGTCGAAATCGCCCGATACCACGGAGCCGTTCGCCAGCGCATTGCTCGAACCGAAAGGCGATTCATCGATGTAGGTGCCGACCGTGGCACCGACGCTGCCGACATTTTCACCGCGCAGGGTCAGGCGGGATTGTCCGGGTGAAATGCTTTCCACCGACAGTGAGGGTACGAGCGGGCCGAGGTCGGCGAAGCTCACCACCTGCAGGCGCTTCATCTCGTCACCCGGCAGCGCGGTCACACCCATCGGTACGTCGCGCAGTTTTTCCTCACGCTTCTGCGCCGTGACGATGACTTCCTCGAGGGCCACGACCGAGCTGGTCTGTGACGCCGGGGAGCCTGTGCTCGCCGGCCCTGAATCGGCGGGTGCTTCGGCTCCCAGCGCGACGGCGGACAGGGACGCTGCAACCAGGAGTGCGGCCAGACGGGTGAGACGCATGATTCTTTCCCTCCGCGGCGGGTCAGCGCCCGCTTGAGCTCGATATGACAACAAAATATCCGATTTGGCAAATATTTTTCAATATGAGCATCCTGCCCGGCGGCGGTGGTGGTATTTTTCGTCTACCGCCGGGGGTTCGAGGGAGTCGCGATGTCGGATACGTCCACGCCAGGGCGCTCGATTGCCAGGCCAGGCGCTGTCCTGAAGTCTCTGCGCCGCAAGAACGGCTGGACGCTTTCGGAAGTCAGCCGGCGCACAGGGCTGCCGCTGTCCACGCTGTCGAAGGTGGAGAACGACAAGATGTCCCTCACCTACGACAAGCTGGCGCGCATCAGCGAGGGGTTGAAGATCGACATCGCGACGCTGTTCAGTGGCGGCGCGGCCCACGAAGCGCAACTCGGCACGAGCGGTCGCCGCAGCGTGGCGCGCGCCGGCGAGGGCAAGGCGATCGAGACCCGCAATTACTCGCACCTGTATCCCGCATCGGACCTGCTTCACAAGCGAATCATTCCCATCGTCGCGGAGCTGCGCGCACGCACCCTGGAGGAATTCGGCGAACTGGTGCGCCATGAAGGCGAGGAGTACGCGTACGTGCTGGAGGGCGAGGTCGACTTCCACACCAGCCTGTACGCACCGCTGCGCCTCAGGAAGGGTGACTCCATTTATTTCGACAGCGGCATGGGCCATGCGTACATCGCCGTGGGCGAAGGTCCCTGCCGTGTTCTCTCGATGTGTTCGGGACCCGAGACGCGTCTGATCGACGCTGTTGGTGGCCGGCCGAAAACCGAGCCGGTTGAGAAGACCTCGGGCACGGATAAGAAGGCGCGCCGCGCGCGCTGACTCGAGCTGTCGTGCGACAGAATTCGATTTCCGCTATTGAAAAATATTTTCAATTCTGTAAACGTCACCCCCTGACAAGACCGTGCGCCGCCGCTTCACCCGGGGCTGGCTCGTGGCAACGGTGCGGCAGCGGGAGGTGGCGGTGAGCGGCGGCGAGTTCGACATCCTGGTGATCGGGGCGGGGATCGCCGGCAGCTCGGTGGCAGCCCACCTGGCACAGGATCACCGTGTGGGGGTTCTCGAGCGGGAAGACCAGCCGGGCTACCACTCCACCGGACGCTCTGCTGCCCTGTTCAGCGAGATCTATGGCGCCGAGCCGGTACGCGCGCTGTCCCGGGCGAGTCGCAATTTCTTCTTCACGCCGCAACAGGGATTCACCGACGCGCCGCTCATAAGCCCGCGCGGCTCCCTCTACCTCGCGACCGCCGAGCAGCGTGAAAGTCTGGAGAAATTCGCGGCCCTGCCGGATGTGGCTGCGCAGACCCGAAGAATCAGCAGTGCCGAGGCACACCAGATCTGTCCGATGTTGCGCACGGACCGGATCGTCACGGCACTGCTGGAACCGGAAGCCGCGGATGTGGACGTGCACGCCTTGCACAGCGGCTATCTGCGCCTGCTGCGCCAGCGAGGCGGCATGGTCTTCACCAACTGTCCTGTCGAGCGCCTGTGGCGCGAGGGCGAGCTGTGGATGGTGCAAAGCGGGGAATCAGTCTGGCGCGCACCCATTGTCGTCAATGCCGCCGGCGCCTGGGCGGACGAAATCGCGAAAGAGGCGGGACTCGGCGCACTGGGCCTGCAGCCGCATCGACGCACCGCGCTGCTGGTGGACCCGCCGGACAACATGGACATCGACAGCTGGCCGCTGACCATCGACTTCGACGAGCAGTTCTATTTCAAACCCACCGCGGGACTGCTGATGCTGTCGCCGGCCGATGAGACCGAAAGCGAACCCTGCGACGCGCAGCCCGAGGACTGGGATGTCGCGGTGGCCGTGGATCGCGTCGAAGCGGCAACGACACTCAGCGTGAAACGCATCCGCCGCAAATGGGCCGGCCTGCGCACCTTCGCGCCCGATCGCGTGCCGGTCGCCGGGTATGACCCCGATGCTCCGGGATTCTTCTGGCTGGCCGGCCAGGGTGGCTACGGGATCCAGACATGCCCGGCCCTGTCGCTCGCCGCTGCGACGCTGATCCATCGGCGGCCGCTGCCCCCGAGTCTCACCGCCGCAGGCGTGAATGCACGTGATCTGGCACCTGAGCGGTTCCGCACCGCAACTGCTGCCTTCCGCGAGAGGGTCTGACCATGGAGCGTGGTTCGCTACCCTGTTTGACGGTTCTCGCCGTGATCGTGACGCTGGGACCAGCGCCTGCCGTGACTCCCGCGACCGTCGCGGCTGCCGCCAGCGCCGCGCCCGCCGCCAGCACCGCGCCTGCCGCCAGCGCCGCGGCTTCGCATTCCCCCGCGCCGGCCGCGACGAAAACCGCGACTGCTCCGGTGAGGGCGGATGACGGCGCGCCCGACTTGGTGATGCCGGCCGTGCGCCATCGCACGATCGCGACGTATGACCTCAAGTCCACCGAAGGCGTGGCTTATCGCGTGTTGGTCTCCGCGCCCGCGGGAGATCCGCCTCCCGGGGGCTTTCCGGTCATGTATGTGCTGGATGGCAACGCATGGACTGGCGTGGCCGCGGAGATTGCCCGCGTGTTGGAGTATGGAGCCGGTCCGACCCTGGTCGTGGGTGTGGGATATCCCATCGAAAGCCTCTGGGCTCCCCGGCAGCGCGTGTTCGACACCACGATGCCATCACGGGTGCCCCCGGATGAACCCGCCTGGAAGACCGGTGGGGCCGACGCCTTCCTGACATTCCTGACCGGGACGGTGCAACCGCTGGTCGCGGCGCACTACGCCATCGATCCCGCGCGGCAGGGACTGTTCGGGCACTCGCTCATGGGGCTGTTCGTGCTGCACGTGCTGTTCACTCAACCCAATGCCTTTTCATTGCTGGTGGCGGCCAGCCCCTCGATCTGGTGGGGCGGCTTCGCGATCCTGCCGCAGGAGCAGGCATTCGCAGAGCGACCTCTGCCTCCGGGTGCTCCGCGCGTGTTGCTGACCGTCGGTAGCCTGGAGGCGGGTATCGAGCATCCGGAGCAGTTGCGCGCCGCGCTGGCGAAGCATCCGGAGATCCTCAATGGCCACAAGCCCGAGGAGATGGTTGCCCTGTACGAGAAGCTTGCCAGCTCCTACCGTATGGTCGACGCGGCTCGCGAAATGGCGGATCGTCTGGCGACGCGAGGTCTGGACGCGAAGTTCATCGTGTATCAGGACGAAGAGCACAACACCGAAGCGCCGATGGCCATTACACGCGCGCTGGAGATGCTGCTGTTCCGACCTTGAAGCACCCGTAGTCGCGCCTCCAGCCCGTAGTCGCGCCTCCAGCCGTTCGTGCGGAAGCTGGCGACTTTCGGTGGCCACGCTGTCCCGTTCGCGCGGGCGGCTCCGCTAATGCTAAGGTTCAAGGATTACCGCCAGAGGTCCTCGCATGCCCACCGTCCGCCGAAAATCAAGAAAACCCCTCGTCCTGGCCGCGTCCGTGCTGGCGGTCCTGTCCGCTCACTTTGCCGCCGCTTCGACGCTAATTGCGGCTGCGGCGTCAGCCGCCGCGGCCGCCGCACCGGCCGCAGGCAAGCCGGGTGACTGGCGCACCACGATTCGGGAATTCGCCGCGCAACACTTCAAGAACCCGGCCTGGGGCTACTCTCACTGCCAGCGCGATTACGCGCTGGCCCGGGAGCTCGCGGCCGCGGACCACGCCAAGCTGGATGACGATGTGCTCTATGCAGCGGCGTATCTGCACGACATGGCTGCGTTCGCTCCCTGGGAGAAGGAGAAGGTGGATCACGCCGATCAGGCCGCCAGCATTGTTGACACGATACTGAAGGGGACCGGCTTCCCCATGGCCAAGATCGATGCGGTCCGGGGCGCCATCCGCACGCATATGTTCGATCGCGATCCGGTCGGAGCGGAGGCGCTGTATCTGCATGACGCCGACGCGCTCGACTGGCTGGGTGCGATCGGCGTTGCGCGCATCATCGCACTCGTGGATCCCAAGGGCGGACCCCCCGACGGCCCCAGGGCCGTGGCGATGCTGGAGGACAATCTGGCCCACGTTCCGTCCCGGGTGCTGTCCCCTGCCGGCCGTGCCCGCGTCGAGCCACGCAAGGCGGAGCTGGAGCGATTCCTGAAGGAGTTGCGTCAGGAGTCGGAGGATCTGCGCACCCTGTAATCGGGCGAGGGCGGCAGCGGGGAGTGGCTTTCCCATGTACCTACATACCCGGCTGCTGTTCGGTATCGGCGCGGTAACCCTGGTTGCGCTGGCTGCTAGCCTGCTCGTGCCGCTCGAATCGGTGCGCAGCGATGTGTCCCGCGAAACGGATGCGTCGATGGAACTGGCGCAGTTGCTGCTCGACGTGCAGCGCGCGGTGAATGTCGCCAGTACTTCCGAAGCGGCACGCTTCGCGGCGACGGATGAGATTCGCCGGCTGACCGATCTGCGCCACGTGCGGATCTCACTCGTCGATGAGCGCGGAGTGGTGCTGGCGACGAGCCCGGCCGATGAGCCTCAGGCCGGACGCTTCGCGCGCGCGCTACTCTCCTCCAGTCCACCCGCGACGCTCACCTATCCGGTGAGCTTCCGGTCGGCTCCGTTGGGAGAGTTGCGCGTGGCCTCCAACCCCCTGTCCGAATTCGCGGAAATCGAGCAGCGCGTCGGGCGCGATCTCACGTTGCTGACACTGGCCATCCTCGCCATGGGCGCCGCCATGTACACGATGGTGCGGCGGGGATTGCAGCCGATCGCGCAGGTGCAGGCCGCTCTCGCGCGCCTGCAGGCGGGACACTTCGACGTACGCCTGCCGCGTTTTCGCCTGCAGGACCTGGACGACATCTCACAGAGATTCAACCAGTGCGCGGCCGCCATGCAGGATGCCGCCGTGCAACGCCGGGATCTCAACCGCCGTCTCATCGAAGCTGAGGAGGAAGAAAGGAAGCGCCTCGCTCGCGAGCTGCACGATGAGCTCGGGCAGAGCCTGACTGCGATCAAGGTGGATGCCGCCTACATTGCGCGCGAGGCCGGGGAGAGCTTTCCGAAGATTGTCGGCAGCGCGCATGGCATCGAGCGCCTCAGCGGCGAGATCATGGAACTGATCCGGAGCATGCTGGCGCGATTGCGGCCGCATGGGTTGGAGACCGTGGGTCTGCGCGCGACCGTGCAGGACCTGATTGACGGTTGGCAGGCGCGCGTTGCCGACCGGTTTCGCTGCACGTTGACCATTCGGGGAGACATCGACGTGCTACCCGCCGATCTCAACATCACCGTGTACCGGTTGATCCAGGAGTGTTTGACCAATGCCGTGCGGCATTCGCGCGCACGCCAGATTTCCATCCTCCTCGCCGCGGCCCCCGACCCCGGCCCCGCCCTCGGCCCCGGCCGCATCACCCTGGAGGTATGGGAGTCGGAGGTCTCGGCCCAGGGAGCCGCGCCGGGGACTCGCGGCGCCGGACTGCTGGGCATGCGCGAACGGGTCGAGGCGCATGGGGGTGAACTGAGCGTGGACATGAACGATCGGGGAGGACTCGCCCTGCGCGCCTGGATGCCCGTCGAACCCCTGGAGCCGGCGGCCCATGGATAGTCCGCGACGCATCCGCATACTTCTGGTGGATGACCACGTCGTGGTGCGCGCCGGCTACCGGCGCTTCCTGGAGCAGGAGAGCGACTGCCAGGTGATCGCCGAAGCCTCCTCGGGAGAGGAAGCCTACTTTCTGCTGCAAAGCATCGTGCCGGACCTGGTGATCCTCGATCTGAGCATGCCGGGGCAGGGCGGCCTGTCGGTTCTGCGGCGCCTGAAGCAGCGCTGGCCGCTGTTGCCGGTGCTGGTGTTCAGCATGCATGACAACCTCTCGTTCGTCGTCCAGGCCATGCGCTCAGGGGCGACCGGCTACATCAGCAAGAGCAGCGAGCCGGAGTTCATGGTGAAGGCCGTCCGCAGCGTCGTGGCGGGCGTGCAGACCTTCAGTCCCGATATCGCCCGCAAGATGGAGCTCGCGGCGGGTTCCGAGCGCAGCTCGCCCACGCTCGGGCTGTCCGTGCGGGAGTTCGAGATCTTCCGGCTCGTCGCCAGTGGCCGGACCCACGAGGAGATCGCCACATTGCTCAATTTGAGCGTGAAAACCGTGGCGAACAACCATTCGGCCATCCGCCAGAAGCTCGGCATCAATACCGACATCGAGCTGTTCAGGCTGGCCTGCGATTGCGGCGCGGTCGAGCCGGTGACGGCGCTGCGATGACATCGGGCGGGAAAGCGGGTGGCGGCAACGCTCGCAGGCGCGGCAAGAGTCCCGCTGTGCGGGTCGCGCTCGTGGCCGCATTCCTGTTGCTGGGGCCGGCGATGTTCGTGGTCTCCCGCGCCCGCGCGCTGGGCCTCGCCTATACACATGTACACCTCGGCGACAGCGCTGCCAGCGTCGTGGCCACCATGGGACGACCGCAGCAACAGGCCGGTGAAGGCGCCCCGGGAGGGGCGATGCAATACGTGTATTCGGCCTGGCCATGGCCCCATCAGTGGATCGTGAACCTGCGGGACGGCAAAGTGATTGGCAAGAGCGAGATCTCGCGCTGAGTTCGAGGGCTAGCCGGCCGATCCAGGTTCGGGATAATGGGAGACCTTTGGCTCGTACGGTCGCCCATGCGCCTTCGGATCGCCTCCGCCCGACTCTGTGACGCTCGACGACCGGGTCTGTTCAGACGGGCCGTCGTCACGCTGGCGATTGCAATCCTGACGGGTACGGCCGGGACGGGCAAAGCGCAGGCGCCGCCCGCACCGCATCCGGCGGTGACGCTGATCGAGCGCGGCACGGTGGCCATGCGCACCGATCCGGAGGCCAGCCGGCGCGACGCCGAGGAGGCTTTGCAGATCCTGGCGCGCGAACCCGATCCGGACCTGGAGATCCAGGCGCGCCTGATCCTGTGTGACTACCAGGCCGAGCGCGACAGCGCCGCAGCCGAGCAGCAGATCGAGGCGGGTACCGCGCTGCTGTCCAGGGCGCACCGCACGGGACTGAAGGCGGGTCTGCTCGATTGTCGCGGCCAGATCTACGAGACCGCTGGTGACAACACGCGGGCACGCGAACAGTACGAACAGGCGGTGACGATCGCCACCGACACGCACGACGAGGAGATGCTGGCGCAAAGCCTGTTCTCGCGAGGCTACCTGCTCGGCCTGCAGGGCCAGTACGCGGCCGGACTGGCCGACCTGAAGCGCGCCCAGTCGCTGTTCGACAAACTCAACAAGCCGCTGCACTCGCTGACCACGCTCAACAGCATCGCCATCCTCTACAACAGGATGGGCGACTACCTGCAGGCCCGTTACATCTACACGCGGGCCCTCAAGGCGCAGCGCGAGGCGGGCATGCAGCGCGAAGTGGCCGTGACCACCCACAATCTCGGCCGCGCCTACGAGAATCTGCACGAGTGGGACCAGGCGCGGCAGTCGTTCACCCAGTCGCTTGCCGTGAGCAGGCAACTCGCCTACGTGCGCGGTGAAGCGTATGCGTTGCGCGGGCTCGCGGCGGTAGCCAATGCCGCCGGCGATCCGCAGGGTGCGCTCGAGATCCTCAAGCGCGCCGAGGATCTGCAGCGTCAGACACCCGATGCGCGCCTGCATGCACAGATCGAGCTCGCACGCGGCATCGCTTTTCACAAGCTGCAGCGCCTCAACGACAGCATCGCCTCGCTCGAGAATGCCGCCGCCATCTTCAGCAAGGCCGATGCGCTCGGAGAGCTGAACGCGACCTATTCCGAACTCGCCGAAGTGTACGCGGCAACCGGCAACTGGCGCGCCGCCTACGAGCGGCGCTCGCAGGCAAAGGAGACCTCCGACACGCTGCTGAAGAACCAGCTCGACCAGCGCTTCGCGACGCTCAAAGTGGAGTTCGACACGGCCGCCAAGGAGAAGGAGAACGCCGCGCTGTTGCGCGAGAACCAGATCAGCGAGAAGGCCCTGATGCAGGCGCGCAACGTGCGCGGACTGCAGGCAACCGTGCTGGTGCTGTCGGCGATGCTCGTGGTGCTGCTCGCGACACTTGCCGTATTCCAGCGCCGCAACACCTTGCGGATGCGCTATCTGGCCATGACGGATGAGCTCACTGGCGTTCCCAACCGCCGCGCGGTGCTCGCGCGGCTGGAGCCGCTCCTGCGCGACCTGCAGGCGCCATCCTGTGCCATCCTCATCGTGGACATCGACCACTTCAAACGCATCAATGACCAGCACGGCCATCCCACCGGCGATGAAGTCCTGAAGGTAATTGCCGCGGAGGTGCGGCGCTTCGTGGTCGAGCCGGCCTTCTTCGGCCGCCTGGGTGGCGAGGAATTCCTCATCGTCATCCCCGATTCCACTCTGGCCGGCGCGCGTGCGGCGGCGGAGGCGATCCGCGAGCGCATCATGGCCGTGGATACCTCCAGCTGGGCCGCCGAGCCGTGGATGATCACGGCGAGCATCGGTTGCACGCTCTCCATACCCGGAGTCGATACACCCAGCAGCATGCTCAAGCGCGCCGACATCGCCCTGTATGCAGCCAAGCGCAGCGGCCGCAACTGCGTGCGTGCCGAGGATGCCGGACCCATCCCGGACAACCCCCTGGGCGTTCCCGCGCAGTGAATGAATCCGGCGCAGGGGGCGGATCCGCCGCCGCAAGTCGCTCCGGCGCCGCAGGCAGCAGCCGTGCGGCTGACGGCTCCGCCGATTCCTGGGGCGAGCGGCTGCCGCGGCGCATCGGACTATTCAACGCCACGGCCGTGCTGGTGGGCGTCACCATCGGCAGCGGCATCTTCCGGGTTCCCGCCACGGTGGCCGGACAGCTGGGGCACACCGGCCCGGTGATCCTGTGCTGGATTCTGGGCGGCGTGATCGCACTGTGCGGCGCGCTGACCCTCGCCGAACTCGCCGGCGCGCTGCCCCGCTCCGGAGGCATCTTCGCGTACCTGCTGGAGAGCTTCGGCCCGGTGCCCGCCTTCCTGTTCGGCTGGACCGAACTGGCGGTCGTGCGCGCCTCGGCCCTCGGGGCGACGGCCACCATTCTGGCCGAATATCTGGGGTTCTTCGTGCCGCTCACTCCGCGCCAGGTGCGTTGGGTGGCTGCGGCTGCGATCGTCGTCATCGGCGCCATGAATTATATCGGTGTGCAAAGGGCCGCCGCGGTGATGTCGGTGGCCACAGTGGCGAAGTACACCGCCGTCATGGCGTTGGGCCTTCTCGCGTTCACGGTGGCCCCGTCTGCTGGCGCACACGCCAGCGGAACCTGGCCGCCCGTGATGCAATGGTCGCTGTTAGCCACGGCGCTCATACCTGTCATGTGGACTTATGACGGCTGGGCGGATCTGTCGTTCATGGGAGGAGAGGTCAAGGACCCGCAGCGTACCTTGCCGCTTGCGCTCATCCTGGGAACGCTGTGCGTGACGACGGTTTATCTCATCCTCAACTTTGGTTTCATCCATCTGCTGTCGTTGCCGCAGATGGCCGGGTCCAGGCTGATCGCAAGCGCCGCCGCCGAGCGCATCCCGCTCTTCGGCGGCTACGGTGCGGCCCTGATCGCCGCGGTGGTCGTTGTCTCGGCCTTCAGCGGCCTGAACGGTTCGATGATGACGGGGCCGCGGATCTTCTTCGCGATGGCCGATCGCGGCCTGTTCTTCCGCTCGGTGGCGCGCGTGTCACCCCGGTTCGGCAGTCCATCGGTGGCAATCTGGCTGGCGACGGCGCTCGGGGTGATCTACGTTCTGGAAAACGACTTCGCGCAGCTCGCCGACCGGTTCATCCTGGGAATCTGGCCGTTCTATGCGCTCGCGGTCGCGGGGGTCTTCGTCCTGCGACGCAAGCGCCCGGACCTGGCGCGCCCCTATCGGGTGCTCGGCTACCCGTTCGTGCCGGCGCTGTTCCTGCTGGCTTCGCTCGCCATGGTTTTCAATGCGTTGTTCACCGACCCCCAGGGCACTGGGGTCACGCTCGCCGTGATCGCCGCCGGCGTACCCCTCTATTACCTGTGGAGACGGTTCGTTTAACATGCGCAACCGCTGCCGCCCGGGCCGCAACGTCACATTCCGCAAATGCAGAAGAAGGTTCCTGGCATGACTCCTCGCATCCGACATGCGTCCGTGCTGTGCGCGTCCACATTGGCCGTGATTGCTTTCGCCGCGTCCGCCGAAACGCCCGCGCCGCTTTTCGGGTTCACCACGGCACAGTCCGCGGGCCAGCAGTCCCTGGAGCAACGATTCGATGCGAGTCTCAGTGCATCGGACCTCGATGCCTGGATGAAGAGCATGTCATCGGAGCCGAATCATGTCGGTTCCCCGCACGACAAGGCGAACGCCGAGTTCGTGCGCGATCAGTTGCGTCAGTGGGGTTGGGACGCGCAGATCGAAGTGTTCTATCCGCTGTATCCCACACTCAAGCAACACACTCTCGAGATGGTCGCGCCCCGGAAGTTCGTCGCATCGCTCAGCGAGCCGCCGGTGTCGGGCGACTCGACTTCGACGCGTACGGATGGCCTGGCCACGTACAACGTGTACGGAGCCGATGGGGACGTGACCGGTGATCTCGTCTACGTCAATTACGGCATGCCGGATGACTACAAGGACCTGGCACGCCGCCATATCGACGTGAAAGGTCGTATCGTGATCGCGCGCTATGGCGCGGGCTGGCGTGGCCTGAAGCCGAAACTGGCCTACGAGCACGGCGCCATTGCCTGCATCATCTATTCCGATCCGCAGAACGACGGCTACGCGCAGGGCGATGTCTATCCGAAGGGCGGCTGGCGGCCGGCCGAAGGACTGCAGCGCGGCTCGGTGCAGGACATGACGCAATATTCGGGCGATCCGCTCACTCCGGGAGTCGGCGCGACGAAGAATGCGAAGCGGCTGCCGCTCGCCGCGGCGCGTACGCTCCTGAAGATTCCGGTCATTCCGATCTCCTACGGCGATGCGCAACCCCTGCTGGCGGCGCTCGAGGGACCGGTGGCCCCCGAACACTGGCGCGGCGCTCTGCCTATCACGTATCACATCGGCCCCGGGCCGGCGCGCGTGCACCTGGCCATCAGCTCCGACTGGGATCAGAAGCCGCTCTACGATGTGATCGCCCGTATCCCCGGATCGCAGCATCCGGATGAATGGGTCGTGCGCGGCAACCATCGCGATGGCTGGGTGTTCGGCGCGTGGGATCCGCTCTCGGGTCATGTTGCGATGATGGCGGAGGCCAAGGCCATCGGCGCCTTGCTGAAGACGGGCTGGCGGCCGAAGCGCACCATCGTGTACACCAGCTGGGACGGCGAGGAGCCGGGACTGCTGGGCTCGACCGAGTGGGCGGAGACCCATGCGCAGGAGCTGCAGCACAAGGCCGTGCTGTATCTCAACTCCGATACCAACTCGCGGGGCTTCCTGCGGGCGGGCGGCAGTCATGCATTGCAACGGCTGGTCAACGACGCGGCCGCCTCCGTCCAGGATCCCGAGACCGGCGTGAGCGCCCAGGCCCGGCTGCGCGCGCTTCACGAAGTGGAGGGTTTCGGACCGGATGCCTCTGAGCATCAACAGAAACTCGCCAGTCTCGCCCTTTCCGGTGCCGACCTGCCGCTGAGCGCACTGGGCTCGGGCTCCGACTTCACGCCCTTCCTGCAGCATCTCGGCATCAACACGCTCGATGTGTCGTATGACGGTGAAGACGACCAGGACGGCGTGTATCACTCGAACTACGACTCCTACGACCACTACGTTCGATTTGGCGATCCCGGATTCGTCTATGGCGTGCTGGAGGCCAGGACTGTCGGCCGCGTGGTATTGCGTGTTGCGGATGCCGACGTTCTGCCCCTGCAGTTCGAGGGATTCGCGCAGGCGATCGAGGGCTATGTCAGCGAGCTGCATGCGCTGACGGATCACAAGCGCGCCACGGCCGAGCAGCTCGGCAAGCTGATCGATCTGAACGCCTTCGCTCTCGCCACCGATCCAACGCGCCCGGTGGGTCCGCCCGAGCGCGAGCCGGAAGTTCCGTACCTGGACTTTGCCGCGCTGGACAACGTCGTTGCGCGGTTGAAGAAGAGCGCGGCTGCCTACGATGCGGCGTACAACGGTTTCCAGTCCGGCAGGGCATCACTGGCGGCACAGCAGCTCAATGAGCTGAACGGCCTGCTGCAGGGCATGGAGCAGTCGCTGCTCGATGCACGCGGCCTTCCGGGGCGCGACTGGTACAAGAACCTCGTGTACGCCCCGGGCTTGTTCGCGGGCTATGGCGTGAAGACGCTGCCGGGTGTGCGCGAGGCGATCGAACAGAACCATTGGGATGAGGCCAATCAGTACGGCGTCATGACGGCCGCGGTGCTCGGCGCCTATTGCGACAGGCTGGACAAGGCAACCGCGCTGCTGAGGCACGGATCGTGAGGGATGCCGCGACCCGCGCCCTCAGGAACCGGCTCAGCAACACAACACTTGGCGTCCTCGCTGGACTGGCGTTGCTCGCCGGTACAGCCGGTGCTGCGCCGGCGACCGCCCCCGTCGCCGCCGCCGTCGCCGGACCTGTCGCCACAGGCGCGACGCCTGCAGCCGCCGCCAGGCCCGTTTCGCCCGCCGTCGCGGTGCCCATCCGCCACGTTTTCCTGCTGGTGCTGGAGAACCAGTCCTACGCGGTGACCTTCGGCAAGCGGCCGCCGTCGCCGTATCTCGCGACGACGCTGCGCTCGCAGGGGGCCCTGCTGACCCATTACTACGGCATCGGGCATTCCAGCCTGCCCAACTACATCGCGCTCATCAGTGGCCAGGCACCCAACACCGAGACGCAGGGAGACTGTCCGGTCGTGACGGAATTTCGCCTGCGCCGGCCCGCGCTCAACCAGGAAGGGCAGGCGCTGGGCAAGGGATGCCTCTACCCGCCGCTCGTGCGCACGCTGCCCGATCAACTCGAGGCAGCCGGGCTGACCTGGAAGGGGTACATGGAGGACATGGGCAACGACCCTGCGCGCGAGAGCGCCACCTGCGGACATAGTCCGGTGGGTGCGCAGGAGAAATCGTATGTTGCCGCTTCCAATGACAGATATGCCACCCGGCACGATCCGTTCGTCTACTTCCACGGCATCATCGACGACCAGCACCGCTGCGACACGCATGTCGTCAATCTGGACGTGCTGAAGACCGATCTCAAGAGTGCGCAGACGACGCCGAATTACGCGTTCATCACGCCGAACCTGTGCAACGACGGCCACGACGACCCGTGCACCGGTAGCGGACTGGGGGGCTTCGCGGCGATCGATGCCTTCCTGCGCAATTGGGTGCCCCTCATCCTCGACTCGCCCGCCTTCCGACAGGATGGACTGCTGATCATCACCTTCGATGAATCGGACAGCACGGGACCTGAGGCCTCGACGGCCTGCTGCGATGAGAAGCCGCTGCCCGGAGAACGTCAGAAGCCCGGCTACAACGGCCCCGGCGGCGGCCGCATCGGCGCGGTGCTGCTGTCACGCCTCATCAGGCCCGGCACCACTTCGGAGGTCCCCTACAACCACTACTCGCTGCTGCGCTGGGTGGAGGATCAGTTCGGACTCGAACCTCTGGGTTACGCGGCACCGGCGGGACTGCGGACTTTCGGGGCCGATGTGTTCACGCAGACAGATCAGCACTGACTGCTCGGCGCTCGCGGTCATCGTTCAGGGTCACACTCACGTCAGACCTCGCGGTCAGCGCTCACGGTCATCGCTCAGGGTCACACTCACCGTCACGCGGTCAGCGTTCAAGGTCAGCGCAACTGAATCACTGCCGGGATCGCAGCACCGCCGTGCGCAGCAGCGCCACGCCGGCGGCGCACACGAGTGTCGGTAACGCTGCCAGCCAGAACAGGCGGCCGGTTGGAACTCCGGCCGCCATGAGCGTTCCGGCGGCCAGCGGCGCCACGATGCCGCCGAAGCGCCCCATGCCCAGTGCCCAACCTACACCCGTCGCCCGGGCGGTCGTCGGATAGAGTGTGGCCGACAGAGTGTTGAGCGCGACCTGGCCT
>Ga0335070_10001601_pt1 | contig 26140 bp, 24 predicted proteins | sample Lox_Sample_13_FD_206722 | JGI IMG/M metagenome (GOLD analysis project Ga0335070, IMG submission 206722) | Soil microbial communities from Loxahatchee National Wildlife Refuge, Florida, United States - Lox_Sample_1.3 | ecosystem: Environmental > Terrestrial > Soil > Wetlands | place: USA...
TCTAAGAGGATTTTACTAGCCCATCTAGGGGAGGACCCATATTCCGGGCTTTGAATCGGCCTTCGCCGATGAGATGACGCCAGTCTTGGAGGCATGAAGTCGTCTTCAGACCAGGTGATGGCGGATAGCGAAACTGACGGCCTCTGCCCGCGAGCTCAGGCCCAGTTTCTTATAGAGGTTCTTGAGATGCGACCGGACCGTCGAAGTGGAGATATTGTTCTGGGCCGCGATTTCCGTGTTGCCCAAGCCTTGCCCTACCAGCCGCAGCATGCGGAGTTCTTGCTGCGTCAGACGGGCGACCGGCTCAGGGGGCATGTGCCCGCTGGTCAGGGACAGCAGGTGCGTCGCCACCGCCTGGGACAGCGTGACCTGCACGGCACGCTCCTGGGTTATGTCGCAGACCAGCATGGCGCGCCCGATCTCCCTGCCCTCCCCGTCCAGGCACCGCGTGGCATTCACTTTCAGGTCCATCGCTTTTGGCCAGCGGACGCTGATCTCGGCATAGGCATTGGCATCCTTGTTCGCGACGTCATGCCAGAAAGCCAGCATCTGGGGGTTCTTCAGAACGTGGTCCATCGATCGGCCCGAACAGGCGGCCAGTTCCACGCCCAGCAATTTCTCGGCGGTGCGGTTCAGCCAGACAACTTTTCCCCGATGGTCCACGAGAACCAGGCCCACCGACAGCCCTGAGACCGCGTTTACGATGAGGCACTGATTCAGGCATTCGCCGTTCAGGGCTCCAAGGCACTTCACGGTTTGCGCTCCCTGGAATCTAATGTTCACACTCGCACAGTCAACACAGGGAGATTATACTCCCGCCTCGTTCGATATGCCGTCAACTTCGTCAAATCCAACCTGCCGCAGGGCGACCGCTGGACTGCTCATGACCGCCCTGGTTCTCGTCTTGGGGTCGGTCGCCCGTGCGTCCGACCCGGACAACTGCCTCCTCTGCCACCAGTTCCGAGGCCTGAGCCGTTTCGATGTCGACGGCAACCTGGCGCATGTGTTCTTTGTTGACCCCTCCTACGTCCAGCAACTCCGCGGGCCCCACGCCCGCCTGGCGTGCACCGATTGCCACCCGCGAGACCAGGTGGCGGTCATTCCCCATCAAACCGTCAGCCGCGTGAGCTGCGTCGAAATCTGTCACCTCCTGGAGCCGGGCAGCACCGAACGCCGCTTCAGCCACGGCAACATCGCCCGAATGCTCGACGCCGGCGCGCACTCGCTGCAAACGCTGTCGCAGTTGCAGTTCGCACAAGGGCCGCTCCTCCGTGATAAACAGGCGCTGTGCCTCTACTGCCACGATGAGCCGCTCTTCCGCAGCCCCGCCGCCGTGCTCCCCACGATCGACGTTACCGACCCGCGGACCTTCGACCGCTGCGAAGTCTGCCACGCGGAACAGATACCGGTGGATGTGGCCTACTACCTCCGGCATATCGCCGCGCGCTTGCAGCAGTCGCGGCCGCCGCTGGAGCAGGCCCAGGTATGCGCCGTCTGCCACACCGACCCGGCCGTTCTCAAGTCCCACGAAATGAAGGATGCCGTCGCCAGCTTCGTTCTCAGCTTTCACGGGAAGGCGGCGCTGCTCGGCGCGACCAATGCGGCAACCTGCGTGTCCTGCCACGTCCACGCCGGCGAGAATGCCCATCTGATGCTCGGCCACGCCAACGAACACTCCTCCGTGAACTCGAGAAACGTCGCCAACGTCTGCCGCAGCGCCGATTGTCACCCTGACGCCGATCCACAACTGGCCGCCGCGGCCGTACATCTCGATCTGCCGACCGCCTGGGGCTCGCTGGAGTTCTGGATCGCCGCTGCTTTCATTATCCTCACGCTCGGCACCTTCGGACCCTCGCTGGTGCTGTGCGTGCTGGAGCAGGTCCAGATCGCCGTCGGGCGCGAGCACCCCCATGCCCCGGCCGTCGAGCGCCTCGTCGAGAAACTGCTCGCCAAGCCGGAGGGGCGCCTCCGTCTCCAACGCTTTACCGTCAACCAGCGCGTGCAGCACTGGATCCTGGTCCTGCTCTTCACCACGCTGGCGATCACCGGCTTTCCCATGAAATTCGCCGATCGCGGATGGTCCCGGGCGGTGGTCGAGACCTTTGGCGGCCTGCACGTGACGCGGACCATTCACCACTGGGCGGGCATCGCCCTCATCCTGGGGCTCTTCGTTCACCTGATGTACTGCCTGGCGACGCTCGTGGAACGCAGCCGCGAGCGGACCCCGGCGGGTCGGCGGGTCGGTCTGTTCAAGGCCCTGCTGAACCTGCCGATGGTGGTCAACCCCGGCGAACTCCGGAAAACCTGCCAGTTGCTGCTTTACCTCATGGGCCGGCGGGCGGAGCCGCCGAGCTTCGGCCGCTTCAATGTCAAGGAGAAGTTCGAGTACATCGGCGTCTTCTGGGGAACCACGCTGCTGGGGCTCACCGGGGCCCTGCTGTGGGGACAGCAGTTCTGGTCTCACTACATCACGGGGCGGATCTTCAATATCGCCCTGATCGCCCACACCTATGAGGCGTTCCTGGCCATCATTCACGTGGGCATCCTGCACATCGTCAACGTGGTTTTCTCGCCGCACGTTTTCCCGCTGTCCAGGGCGACAATCACCGGCGACACGCCGGTCGGAGAGCTGGCCGAGCAGCACAGTGAGTTCGTTCGCGAGGCGGCGAGCAAGGCGGGTATCACCGAATCGACGGGGGAGGTTTATGACTAAGGCGACGGCGGCAAGATTCGGCGGCCACCTCCCCGGCGGGAAGCTCCTCCGCTTCCTGCGCGAGATCGGGGTGCGTGTCTATGCCGTCGGCATCGTCGCTCTGGTCTGCTGGCTCAGTTTCTTCGCCTTGCGCTATCTGGTCGTGACCCTGATGTTCCCGTCGAAGGCGCCACCCCAGATCATCGGCATCCCGACACGGCTGGACAGGGAGCTCCTGCAAACTCGCCGAAGCCAATGGCCGGGCATCGAGATGATCGCCAATCCTCGCACGCCGCCCGCCCATTACCACCGCGTCGATGGCTGGATTCAGCCCGATCGCTTCAACGACTGCACGCAGAGCGGCTGCCACCTGGCGCTGCCTCATACCAAGCGGAAGGAGGTGCGGGCCTTCCTGAATATGCACGCCACCAGCATCCAGTGCGATGTCTGCCACGCTCAATCCAATGTCAGACCGTTGGCTCTCACCTGGTATGATCTTGATCGCGGGAAGGCTTGCGACTCTCCGGCCGCGCTTCGGGCCTATGAGTTTGTGACCTCCGAGGAGGGCCGCAAGCAACTTGCGGAGCCGACGGCTGCCGTTCAGAAGAAGCTGGTTGACCTGTTGACTGCGGCATCGCGGGCCGCCGACGGCCTCTACGCACTTCAGCAACTGGCCCGGCACGTGGCCTCCGTGCGACCGACCAGCGACGCATTCCAGAAGCTGGTCGAGGCCGTGCGATCGGCGCTGCCGCGGCACTTCCGTGGGGAATACGGAGCCAAGCTGGCCTTGCGTGATCCGGCCACTGGCCGGCCGATCCTGAAGCACCCGGAGACTGCCAAGGCGGTGACGGAATACCTGGAAGGCGGCACGTCCCTCAAAGGCGCCGAACGCGACGCGCTGCTGGCCAGGATCCATCCGCAGAAACGCGCGGAACCCCTGCACTGCACCGACTGCCACCGCAAAGACGACTCCCTGATTCCCTTCGGCCAGATCGGCTATCCGCCGGCCAGACAGGAGGCCCTGACCGGGCCCACGATTTTCCAGATGATCCAGAACATCTCCGCCGGTCAACCGATGAACCTGCCGAGCTTCATCAGCCCGAGTATCCCTCAACCGGTGCCTCCACAGCCTCAGGCAACGCAGCCGTCGATGTAGAAGCTGGAAGGCAGCCAGCCGGTCCCACAGCCACAGCAGACGCCGTAGCCATCACCAGGCGCCACAAGCACCACACACGCCGCCGGCACCGCAGACGCCCTAGGCCCGGAGGGCCGACCAGCCGAGGACATGAGTCCTCGGAACGCCCGTGCCACAGCCCATCAACCCTTGAAAAGGGCGACAGATTTGACTTCCCACGGCCGGATCTCACAAACGCCGAAGGCCCCGCGTCTCCGCGCGAAGCCTTCGGTGAAGGTGAAGCGTAAAGGAGGAGGATTGGTTCGTTTACGATCGGCGGCGGAGCAGCGCCAGGCCGCTCAGGAGCATCAAGCCCAGCGTCGCCGGCTCGGGAACATCATGAAACACCGACACGTCGCCGCTCCGCAGTGGCGTCAGAGGTGGGTACGGCTGCCCGTTGTCCAGAGCAATGTCGTCGATCCAGTCTCCGATCTTCAGGTCGGTGGTGCGGTTGAGGAACACATCTCCAACGCCCCACGGCGAATCCCATGAATTCATGATCACCCCATAGCGAAGATCGGCCGGTGTCATCCCGGGCCCGGACACGGCGAAGTTCATGATCCGCGTCGCCGTCTGGCCCGGCATGATGTTGCCGAAATCCCAGGCCGGCACGTAGTAGTTGCCGAACGGCCACCGCCCCGCCGGGTTTCCGGGGGTCCAGCAATACCACGCCGCCTGGTCCTCGTTCAAAGCGATGATGTAGGGGTTGGTGTTGCGATAAGGCGCATTCCACACCGCGGGCAGGTTGGCCGTGTCGGTAACAGCGAACTCGGCCGTCAGCTTGGTGCCGAACAACGGGCCGAAGTATTTCTCAGGGGTGTGCAAGTACTCCTCGTGGCTGTTATTGCCGTCCGCCCATTGACCCTCGCCGGGCGTATCATTGGTGATCTGGGCCTGGATGGTGAGCCCGATGATGTTCAGTCCCTGCATCTGCACGTTCATCACCTTCCCATAGATGGCGTTGCAACCGGCGAAGCCCCCGCCCAACCCAGGGAGGTTGTCGTAGAATTCGTGCGTTCTGTATTCCTCGTGGCCGGTGGCGTAATTGCGGAACCACTGCCCCTGGATGGCGTGCGGATCCTGCACCGGGCCGGTCCAACTCGGCACCGGTGTGACCGGCGGCTTGGTGATCGGTAGCGAAGGACTTGCCGCGGCATAGGTTCCCAGGCAAAGCGTGACGACGACTGCGATAGTTGTTGTGCCTTTCATGGTCGTTTTCCTTTCTTTCTGGGCGGATCGGGCGGCCCCTCCGGCCGCCGTCATCGACCCGCTACGATCCCCGCGATTGCCCCCGCCACCTGGGATCAGGATCCCAGGCGGCGAGAGGCGCAGCCTCGACTCCCCAGGGGAAGACGGGCGATTCGCCGGCGTGGCCACGGGAAAATCAGGGCATGCCAATGCAGCCCCAAACGCACGACGTCCCGGCCGGAATCCTTTCATCCATCCAGCACCTTTGGCTTTGGCCGCTGGGCAACCGTTCCGCTCGCGCCGATTCTCCGGAGTCGACGCCGTTGCGTGCCGACCGCCGCGCGCCGTAACTTGGTTATGGAACAACCGGCGGGAGGTGAAGAACATGCATGCCAGGCAAATTGATGCTGAACCGACGCGAGTCCGCCGGCGCGATCGAGCGGTCGAGGACCAGGCGTGGATGCGAGACTTTCTTCGCCGTGCCGCTTACTGCACCTGGGCGACGCCCCACGAGGATCTGCCGCGATTGCACATCAACCTGTTCGCATATGACGAAGCCGCCAACGTCATCTACCTGCATACTGGACGCGAGGGACGAACGCCGCATGACGTGCGGGACAACGGCTGTGTCAGCTTTTGTGTCAGCGAGATGGGCCGGCTGCTGCCCGCGGAAGTGGCCGGGGCGTTCAGCGTCGAGTACGCCAGCGTCATGATCTTCGGTCGAGTATCGATCGTCGCAGATGAGGCGGAGGCGCAGCGCGGCCTGCAGATGCTCTTGGACAAATACTTCCCCCACCTGCGGCCCGGCCGGGATTACCGGGCGATTAGTAAACCGGAACTCGCCCGCACGTGCGTCTACCGGATCACCGTCGAGCAATGGAGCGGCAAGCAGAACAAGAAGCCGCCGGATTTCCCCGGAGCCTTTATCTACGGGCATCCTCCGTCGGGCACCTAGGACTCCTTCTCAAACGGGCGTGGTCCTGCACAGCCGGTGGGCGCGCGCTGTCAGGCCGATGGCGAGTGCCCTTCGGCGGGGGAGGTGATCTCCGAGTGCGGTGCCCCGGCTGATTCGGTCCCTGTCGCCGGTCGGCGCCGCACCGGTCGGCCGTTGGGTCCGATGGTGTAGAGATCCTCGAAGCGATACTGGTCCGCGAAGCGGCAGGTCCGCTCGGTGTAGTTGGTGTTGAACAGCCGCGGGCAGTCGTCGCAGAATGTCTTGCTCAGCTCCGGTTCCCTCCGGATGGCCGATGGGCGCGACACCCAGCGTCGCAACTGCCGGTACTCCGGCGATTGCCAGGTCGCTCCCACGCCGGCTTCGAACACATTGCCCACCGGTCGAGCGTCGCCGCCGGTATATTGTTCGCCCAGTCGAAAGGCGCAGCACGGAATCACGTCGCCGTTGTACTTGATCAGCATGAAGAAGTGCGGCCAGTGACACACCGGCAGCCATCGGTCCGGGACCGGCTCGAAGACGTCGAACTGCCCGGGATCGCGGTCGGCGTAGTTGTGCAGCCAGCCCCACAATTCATGCACCTGGTCGGCTCCGAGCTCGCGGCATACCCGCTGGCCTTCGGCCACATCATCCAGGTTGTGCTGGAACTTGATGTATTGCACTTCGATGCGCGGATAGCGCTGCCCCAGCGCCCGCCGGAATTCGCAGGCCCGCTTCAGGTTGGACAGCACCAGATCGAGGTGGCCGCCCACCCGCGTCATGCTGTACTTCTCCTGCGATATGCCGTCGAGGCACACCGTCAGAAGGGTCACGCCGCTGCTGATCAGGTCCCGGATTTTCTCGTCGCTGAGCCGGAAGCTGAAATTCGTGCTCACGTGGATGTTCAACCCGGCCTCGGCGGCGATGCGGCAAAACGCCGCCAACTGCGGATGCATCAGCGGATCGCCCAGGTAATAGAGCAGGACACCGAGCGTGTGTCCTTTGATCTCGTCGATGATGCGGCGAAAGTCGGCCTCGCTCATCATCTGGCCGGCATGGAATTGCTGCCTCTGCAGCGTGGTATTATCGCCCGGCTCGGCATGCACGCAGACCGTACAGTGCAGATTGCACAGCGGAGACAAATCGACGATGGCCAGAACGGGGTAGGCCGCGGTGCGTTCGCTGCGGAGCAGAAAGCGGGCCACCGCGGAGGCGAGGTTCATGAATTTCCGGAGCGTGAGTCCCCGTGTGAGCAGCTCGGCCCGCCTGGCCAGGCGCCGGGCGACAAAATGGACCCGTGCTCCCAGCCGGATAAACCGGCGGAAGAACCGGCTGACCATCGCCGCGGGCTTCAATACAGTAGTGCTCTGTGTCTCGAGCGTGAACACATCAAGGTCTCCCGATGCTCGGATGCTCTGAAAACGCCCGGTCAGCCATTCTATGCCCGTGACGCCTCGCAGCGCCCATGTTTCCAGGCTTCCTGGCGGGGCAGCCGCGCTGGCGGCGGATTCAACGCTTCCCAATTCCGCGCGCCCCTGCCGCAGACTACCTACAAAGGCGCTGCGGGCCCGCTTGACTTCGGAACCAACCGGAAGATCATGCCTGCCGGTGTCAGGTTGTATTCTTCCAGCAGCCAGGAGGGAACGTATCCGGCCGCGGCGCTGCAAACGAACGCTTTGCCCCGCTCGGCAAACGGCCGGACGGCGTCGGAGCTGAACTCGACCGCCGGCAGGGCCGGCGTCGTATCCTGTCCATAGTTCAGTGTGACCCCGCGGTGCAGTCCCTCAACGTCACGAACACACACAAGCACGTTCTTGATGGTGATGTCGGCCAGCAATAACCCGTCGGGCGCCGCCTGCTCGAACGCGGCCTCCGCGAACCGCTGAGCGCTCTCGTCCCCATTCTTGCGGGGGCGGATGAAGTACGCGTAGGTGTCTCTCGTGGGAATATCGCGGCCCACGCCGAGGGCGACGTTCTCGCGCCGCAGCACGCTGGGCGCCGCCTCGTAAACCGCCGCCGGCAGCATCGCCAGGACCACGATCACCACCCGGCGCGGCAGCGACTGCGCCGCCAGCCGCGGAACCGCGAGTCCCGCCAGCAGGGCTGCTATCACATAGCAGGGCATGAAGAAAACGTACTGGTCCGCGACCAGGTAGCGAACGGCAAAAACGAAATCGGCCAGGAATATGCCTGCCGAGAGGGCCACGAACCACCGGATTCGCGGCTGGGTCCAGCCGATCCACACGCCTGCCGGTATCAGCAGGGCCAGTGGCGTGGGGAAGTTCAAGGCAAAGTACAGAACCGTTCGGGCGATCTGCCGGGCCAGCGAAAAAGACACAGCAAGGACGAACGTGGCCCGAGAAGGCGGCCCGACCAGCGCTTCCTTGAGGACCTCGAACGCCGGCCGACTACTGAGCATCTCCCTGAAGATAAGGATCAAATACGGCAGGCAGCCGACCAGAAAGGCAGCCAGAAGAGCCGGCAGATGGACCGGTCGGATTCTTCGCACACGCAGCGCCCAAATAACCAGACCCAGATAAGTTGGCCAGTGCAGGATCGCCATCAGGTGATTGGAGAGGTTGAGCCCGTTGACGAGAGCCGCAAGCACAAGCCATCGCACCTGGTGCCGCCCTACAAACCGTTCGATCAGCCACAACTCCGCCACCAGGCCGAGGGCGTAGAGGTCGTAGACTTCCGCAATGACCGCGTGCGCCCAGAAGGTATGGCTGACCGCCAGCAGCAGCGTGCCGACGGCGGCGGCAAAGCGGGATCGAGTCAGCGAGATAAGCAGATCGACCGTCACAGCCAGGCAGGCGGCCCCGCACACCGCCGAGAACAGATTCACGCGAAAGGCGAAATCATCCAGCGGCAACAGGCAGAAGAGCTCCGCCAGCAGGATGTAGAGCGGGTGGGAGAGCGGCAGGCCGAGGTCGCCGGCCAGGTCGCCATGCCAGACGCGGAACTGGAACATGGCGCTGTCTTGCCACACGACGCCAGGGGCGCAGGTCAGGCCGTACAAGAGAAGCCCGCCCAGGAAGGCGCCCAGGGCGAAGGGCAGACGTCCTCGGATGCGGTCCTCGTGCAATACCGTCTCCTTGGGATATCCTCTGCTCACTTGCCGAAGAAGTACAGCAGAATCTTGTCCAATCGCCCCGCCCAGGCCGTCTCGTTGTGCTCGCCTTCGGCGACTTCCCAGTAATAGTAATCGCGCCCCGGGATCAGGCCGGCCTTGTCGAAGATGGCGATCAGATCACGCGCCGAGCCGATTGCATTGCTGAACGACTCGACCTGCTTGCCCTCTTTGGTCCCCATGTCTACCCAAAACCGCACGCCCTTCAGCTTGGCGGTGTTTTCGCGGAGGTCCTTCAGAATGCGCCCGTCGGCCCACATGATCGCCGGCGAGATCGCCCCGCACATTGAAAACGTCTCCGGGTACTTCATGCAGATGTACAGCGAGATCAGCCCGCCCAGCGAGGATCCTGCCACCGCAGTGTGCTCCCGGTCGGGCCTCGTTCGGTACTCTTTGTCGATGAACGGCTTGACCTCCTCGACGAGGAATTTGGCGTACAGATCACCCTTTCCGCCGGTCTTTTCCGACTTGTCCTTGTAGGGCGTGTACTCGTTGACCCGATCGGCATTGTTGTAGATGCCGACGATGATGATGGGCTCGATGCGGCCGGCCTTGATGAGCCTCTCGGCGGTCTCGTCGGCCTGCCACTCGACGCCGATGAAGCTTGTCGCGGTGTCGAAGAGGTTCTGCCCGTCGTGCATGTACAGGACCGCGTACCGCCGATCGGCGTCCTTCTTGTAGCCTGGCGGGAGATACACGATCAGCGTCCGCTCGTTCTCGAGATAGCGGGATTTGAACTTCTCGTGGTAACGGATTTCGCCGGTCAACGTATGCGGCAGCGCCGGTTTGTCGACCGCCGGCTGCGGCTGTGTTGCCCAGGCCTGCACGTCGATTTCCACTTTCATGCCCGGGGCCACGGTCAGTTGGCGGTTGGCGATCTCGCTCCCGTCCTTGCCCTTCTCGACCGTCTCCCAGGAGCCGCGCGTGATCTTGTACTCCAGCTTGGCCCCGTCTGGCAGCCTGACCTTGGCATAATATCGCCCATCGTCCAGGCGCTTGAGTGCCAGCACGTCGGTCTTCCAGTTGCCCACCGCCTCCAGGTTGCCGGCGATGTACAGGGTTGCCTTGCCGTCGGTATCTTTGGGCACGCTGACGAAAAACTCGACCGGCACGTCCTCCGCCGCGGCAAGCGGCGAGAACCACAACATCATCAGGCAGCAAATGGTCATTCTCACAATTGATGGCTCCTCTGCACGACGGCCTCCCATCAGCGAGTATACCTGAAATCGCTCGTTGGTTCAGCAGCACTGAGGAGCGACCTATCGGTCCGCAGCAGCGCCCTTCGTGCAATGTTATGACATTCAGTCCGAGCCGCCCCGTGTGATCAGTTCCGGCACCGCGCCAAACGCCGTCGACGATGTGGTTCCATACCACACCGATTCACCTGTCACCACGAGCAGCTCATGTCAGGGCTTAGTTCCGCTTGCACACTCCATCGCAGGTCGTAAGATAAACATGCTCTGCGTTATCGAAAAGACGGGCAACACTCCGCCAAGCTTATCGAAAGGAGGGGTCTCGGCGTGGCTGAGAACCCACAGACCGCGATCCCCATCGCCCAACCCACCGGGATCGCCTTCGACATCCCCTGCTTCTTCTGTGGCTACAACCTGCGCAGCCTCGCCCCCGGCGCCGTATGCACCGAGTGCGGTCGGCCGGTCCAGGACACTTTCCTTCGGGGCTGGCTCGTTTTCGCCGACAAGCACTGGCTGCGCAGGCTTCGCATGGCGATCACCATCATCCTGTGGAGCCTGCTGGCCAGCTTCGGCATCGGGATTCTGATGGTCCCGGTCGTGATGGCCACAGTTCTGGCAACCGACCAGTCGGACGTTTTCTGGTTCAGGGCTGTGACCATCATCTACGGCCTGGCCTACACGATTGTATGGTTGTGGGCGGTCTGGCTGCTGACGTCGCCCGAGCCGTTATCGGGCGGAATAAGCCGTCAAAAGAAGCTCGCCTCCTGGATCCGGGTGCTATGCGGCATCAGCATCCCGTTCTCTCTTCTCTACATGCTCCTCATCAGCAGCAGGTTCGGCAGCGGCGAGCCGCCCAGCGATCACGACCGGCCCTCCTGGCTCCTGATGATCTGCAGCGGCTGGATCTCCTGGACGCTCTTCCTGCTGCTGCTCATTCACATGCGGCGCCTTGCTCGCCGGGACTTCAAGAAAGCCCTGGGCAAGCTGATGTCGTTCCTGGTCTGGGGCTTCGCCGCTACCGCGGTCGGGATGGTGGCATGGACCGCATTAGTGCCCATGTTCATGTCGATGGCGACGCTGGGACCTGGCGGCCTCGGCATACCCGGTGTCTCCGGGATGCCTTCCTCAAGGATGGCTACCTCGACCTACTCCCCTTTTGGCTTTCCTATGAGGGTGACCAACGTCACCGCCGGGCCGGGAGTCGCCGCCACGATGCCCGTCTTTCCAACAACTTTCCCGGAGCCGACTGCCAGCGCACCTTCCACGGCCACCACCATGCCAGCCGGCAGGTCGGGGATGCCTCCATTCATGGCGACCATGTTCGCTTTCACATCCTTGATCTGCGTGGGCGAGCTGTTGCTCGTGGGATGGCTCGTCTCCGGTCTGGTGGCCTTGTTCTGGTTCCGGAGCCTCTTCACCAGGGCTATCGAGTACAAGCCCATTCCGGGTTTGTCGCCATGACTCATCGGCGTGGGGCGATATGATCACCCCCGACACAGGTCCGCTGGTTTGGCGTCGAGCAGGCGAACAAGGTCGTCGGTTGCCAGGTCCACCATGACCCCGCGCCGGCCGCCGTTGACGATGATGCGGTCCAACGCCAGGAGCGACTCCTCGATGACGACCGGCAGTTTGCGACGCATGGCGAAGGGGGAGATTCCGCCGACAAGATAGCCGCTGACTTTCTCCGCCTCCGCCTGCTCGGCCAGATCGGCCTCTTTCTTGCCGATCGCTGCCGCCATCAGCCGGGTATTGAACCGTTGATCGCCCGGCACGATGGCTACCCAGAAGGTCTTGTCCGGAGCTTTGACGATTAACGTCTTGCAGACTTCCTCCAGCGGTCGTCCGACGGCCTCTGCGGCATGATCTGCGCCGATCTCGGTGAACTCGTACTCTAGCACCTTGAATTCGACATTCTGGGCACGAAGCCATTTGACAGCATTGGTATCGGACATAGAGTCATCCGCAGGACCGAGAGCTCATTGTACCAGATGGCCGGCCTGCTATGGCGTGACGTTGAGCAGTTCGGAGGATATGGTCCGACGATGGCAGAGCAGAATGGCGATGGCTGAACCAGGCGCACGGGATAGATGGCTGATGGCGGACGACGCCGCATTGCTGGGTGATTGCGCGGTGGATGCCTACCGTTCCAGCGGACCCGGCGGCCAGCACCGCAACAAGACCAGCACCGCCGTTCGGCTTCGGCATCAGCCCACGGGACTGATCGTCATCGCCGAAGACAGCCGCTCCCAGCACGAGAACAAGCTCCGGGCGATACGCCGACTACGGATGGCCATCGCGATGGAATGCCGACAGGCGATCAATGAAGGTTGGAGGCCCGTCGGGGCCGTACAAGACGCGTGCACCAAGGCGGGGCGCGTCGAAATTTCCCGCCGCAATCCCTCCTACCCCTTGGTCGCCGCGACAATCCTGGACGCCGTGGCCGCGCGCGGCGGCCGGCTCCGCGAGGCGGGTGAACTGCTCAAGCTCACCACGGCCCAGCTCTCCCGCTTCCTGACCTCGGACGCCAAGGTGCTCACCGCGGCCAATCGCATCCGTCGCGCCAACGGGCTGCACCCGTTGGCTCCGTCGAAATAGGGGCCGCATCAAAAACGTGAACAAACGAAACCGGCTTGCCGTCCCCTCGCGTCGTAGGCCGACACGAAGGTCCGGCAAGCCGGGGATGATAACCAAGTCAGATCGCCGCCTGGCAGGGTGGCGACGTCAACCGCCCTGACCGCCGCTCTGGTTCTGCGAGGGCTGGGGAGACGACTGGCCGCCCGGGGTCCCGCTGCCTTGGATCACAGGATTGTACAGATCACTGCCGTCGCATCCGTACGGCACCGTGCACGACGGATCCCATTGGAAGTTGGGCGTTTCGAGCATCGGATAGAACAGGTTCAACTGATCCTGCGGCGTGCAGAAAGTCAAGACGGTGCCGCATATTGGAATCGAGGCCAGCGTGTTGATGCAGCCGTCGCCCAGAACCGTTCCGCCCGCAAGGGCAATGCTGAGGGCCAATACCACTTTCTGAATTTTCTTGTGTCGTCGCATGAGTCAAACCTTCCGGATCATCGGGCCGCCGCAGCGGCCTGCTTCCCGCGAGGAATCTCAAATCCGAGCGTCGGGTGATCCGACGCGTCACAGTCTGCGAAAGCGATGCCCGCGCCAGCCCCATCAGGCACCGGGGCCCATCCGCATCATGGGCAGCCGAAGATCAGATCTCCAGTGAGGGCCGCCGTGGTAGAGCCGGTGGTAGTTCCCGTTGTCGTATTGCTCACGTTGCACACCTGGAAGATACCGAACAATCGCCCATTGGCATCGACCAGCATGCTCCAGGGCAGAGCCGACAGACTGGTGGTCGCAGCCACTGAGCACACTGGACCGAGTTGGAGGACTATCGCGCCGGTAATCAGGTAAGCCGTGATTACGGCAAGGCGTCGGCGTCGGCGTTTCTGAGTCATCTCTCGTTGGCCTCCTAAACCCCAGGCGAGTCTGGCGGGTGTGATACCAGTGCAGGCGGAGGGCCGTCTCCGGCCATCCCGATACTTATGCTACACGCATTGGTACTCTCTTTCAAGGCCCACGGACCCTCGAATCGCTCGGCGAATCAGGCCCGCCAAGGTCCGGGAAGTCAGCCCACTCAACGAGTGAGCAAGGCTCGGATGCTATCCAGTATGACCGGACAGATCAGCCCTTTCTCGGTGATAATACCAGTTATCAGCCGGGCCGGCGTAACATCAAAGGCCGGGCAGTAGCAAGCCACCTCCGGCGGCGCTATCCGCTGGCCCATCACACTGCGGACCTCTTCCGGATCGCGGAACTCGATCGGAATCTGCGAGCCGTCGCGGAGTGACAGGTCGAAAGTGGAGCTGGGGGCGGCGATGTAGAACGGGATCCCATGGGCGGCGGCCAGAACCGCGATGCCGTACGTGCCGATCTTGTTGGCGGCATCGCCGTTGCGGGCAATGCGATCCGCGCCGGTGATCACCAGGCTGATTTTCCGCTGGAGCATCAGCGAGGCCGCCATGTTGTCGCAGATCAGCACGGATTCAATGCCCGCCCGGGTCAGCTCCCAGGCGGTCAGCCGGGCTCCTTGAAGCAACGGCCGGGTTTCGTCGACGTAGGCGGTGAATCGTAGCCCCCGTTCGTGAGCCGCGTACATAACCGCCAACGCTGTGCCGTATTCGCTGGTCGCCAGGGCACCGGCGTTGCAGTGGGTCAGCACGCCGGCGCCTTCCTGGATGAGGTTGCGCCCGGTGGCTCCGATCGCGCGACACATGGCGGCGTCTTCGTCCCGAATCGTGCCGGCCTCCGCGAGCAGCGCTCGGCGCGCCTCCGGCCAGCCGCAGTCGCCGAGCTGATCCGCCCGCTTGCGCATGCGGTTTAGCGCCCAGAACAGATTGGCCGCGGTCGGCCGGCTGGTTGCAAGGTGATCACAGATCTTGTTGACGGTTTCCCGCCAGGTTCGGTCACCGGGCGAAAACTCGTTGAGCCCGACGATCACGCCATAGGCTGCGGCAACGCCGATGGCAGGGGCACCACGAACTTGAAGCGTCTTGATCGCCTGCCAGACCGATTGCAGCGTCGTACAGGTCACGTACGCCAGTTCGGCCGGCAAGCGGGTCTGATCTATCAGCTTCAACGCGCCGTGCGGCGGGACCGTCTCGTCCCACCACACGGGCCGCAGTGTCTCACGTTGACCGGTGGATCTCATGCGTCCTCCTGCTCAATCGCGCACCTCGACAATGAGCTCGACCTCGACCGCCGCGTTCAGCGGCAACTCATTGGCCCCCACGGCCGCTCGAACGTGCTTGCCGGCCTCGCCGAAGATTTCCACCATCAGGTCGCTGGCCCCGTTCGCCACCTTGGGCTGAGCCGTGAAGCCCGGGGCGCTGTTGACGAACACGCCGAGCCGCACAATGCGGGCGATGCGGTCGATGCCGCCGGCCGTCTGGGCGGCGATGGCCAGGGCATTGAGGCCGCATTGCCGGGCGGCGCGAGCGGCGTCTTCCACGGTCACGTCGGTCCCGACCTTGCCCGTCGCCAGGAGCTTGCCCTCGGCCATGGGAAGCTGTCCGCTCACCATGACCTTGTTGCTGGTGCGGATGCCGGGAATGTAGGAGCCCACCGGCGGATTGACCGGCGGCAGCGTGATATTCAATTCTGCCAGGCGTTGTGAAGGTTTCATGATGCCTTTTCCTCTGAGCCTTGGTTGTCACTCTCGGCAGGCGGAGGCTCGCTTGCCGGAGTGTTCTGGTCCTGGGCCGGGCCGCAGGCCGACCCTTCCTGAAGGACGGCGTCAATGTCCACGTCCGTCTTGATGCGGTCAAGCTCCTCGAAATGCTCGATCTCGGAATCCTCCTCTTCCTCGGCACGCGAAGCTTCGGTCGTTGCCGTCATGCTTGCTTGATCCGTCGTTGAACCGGCCTCCCCGATTGGGGGTTGAGCGACATCGGCACGGTCAGGCCCGAGCAGGGCCTCGCGAAATGCCGGCCCCCCACCCTCCTCGACCTGAATGGGCTCGGCGGACAACAGAAGGATCTTGATCGGCCCAAAGCTCTTCGCCTGGGTGATGCGAACGCGCTGTTGGCGCATCAGCTCCAGCAGGGCGAGAAAGAGCCCGATCATCTCGATCTTGTTGCGTCCGACGAAGACCGCCTCGAACGACAGTTCTCCGCCTTCGCCCTGCAACCGATCCAGGATGTCAGCGGCGTGCAGGGCGATCGGCGTGTCGTCGAACACCACGTCGTGGGTGGCCTTGGCGACGCCGATGGAGGCCATCAACTTGGTGAAGGCGGTGACCAGGTCCCAGATCTGCACGTCCTCCAGATCGACCTCGGAAGGCTCGGATCCGGTCGCCTTGGCAGGCGTGCGCGGCCAGCGCATCGCCTGAGCCTGGGCCGCGGCGCCGAGTTCGAAGGAAGCATCCTTGAATCGCTTGTATTCGAGCAGCTGCCGCACGAGTTCCAGCCGTGGGTCAGAAAGGTCCTCTTCCTCGCCTTCCGGCCCGATCGTCCGCGGCAGCAGCATCCGCGACTTCATCTCCATCAACGCGGCGGCCATGACCAGAAAGTCGCCCGCCGCGTTCGGATCGATCACGCTGAGCATCTCGACGTATTCACAGTACTGGGCGGTGATCAGGGCGATGGGGATGTCGTACAGGTCGATCTCATTGCGGCGAATGAGATAGAGCAGGAGGTCCATCGGACCGTTGTAAATGTCGGTTTGGACGCGGTAGTCAGGCATAGTCGCCTTCACGCCGACGCGAGGGTCCCACGATCAGATCGTGCGGGCCACCCTTAAACGACGGCCGTTCTTGTCTGCCATGTCATGGCTGGCCTTTTGCCACCACGATTCCGCACGCCGCCCGCACGTCTTCCATCACGCCCTGCGCCACCGCCCGGGCCTTGCGGCCGTTGGCGGCCAGGACGTCCTCGACATACGCGGTATCTTTCACCAACTGGCCGCGGCGTTCCCGCGCCGGGCCGAACTTGGCCTCGAACAATTCCGCCAGCCGCTTCTTGGCCTCGCCATAACCCATCCCGCCGGCGCGGTAGCGCTTCTCCCATTCGGCCCTCTCCGCCGCATCTGTGAACAGCCGCAGCAGGGCGAACACGTTGCACTTCGTCGGGTCCTTCGGATCGGCCACCGGCGTGCTGTCCGTCTTGATGCTCATGATCTTCTTTTTCGCCGACTTGGGATCCTCAAAGAGGTCGATCGTGTTGCCATAGCTCTTGCTCATCTTCTCGCCGTCCAGCCCCGGCACCACCGCGGCCTCGTTGTGCTTGGCCACCGGGATGACAAACACGTCACACTTGTACGTATTGTTGAAATACCCGGCGATGTCGGCGGTCATCTCGATGTGCTGGGCCTGGTCCTTGCCGACAGGGACGGCGTTGCTGCGGTAAATGAGGATGTCCGCCGCCTGCAGGATCGGATAGCTGAACAGCCCCATCGACGCTGGCAGGCCGCGGGCGATCTTGTCCTTGTAGCTGACCGCCCGCTCCATCAGACCCTTGCCGGTGACAGTCGAGAGAATCCACGCCAACTCGGTCACCTCGGGCACGTCGCTCTGGCGGAAGAAGCAGGCCTTGTTCGGATCGAGCCCCATGGCCAGGTAATCCAGGGCCACGTCCAGCGTGTACTGCCGCAGCCGGGGGGCATCCTGAATGGTCGTCAGAGCGTGATAGTTGGCGATGAAGATGAAGCACTCGTGCTGCTCCTGGGCCTCGATGTGCTGCTTCATGGCCCCGAAGTAATTGCCGAGGTGCAACATGCCGGATGGTTGTATGCCGCTGAGGATTCGCATGGTTCGTCCGTTTCCAGCCTTTCACGGAGCCCGTCCGGGCAGGGCCCCCCTCTGTATGCGGGATGGCGCAATTTCGCCGCTATCTAATGTACTCGTTGTGTGGCTATTGTCGAGGCCGGCGGGCCGAGCGGCGATTTGAACACCGATACCGCCGGACCGGAGTCGGGGGATTCTGTATCGCATTCGCCCGGTCGTTTCGTGTTCGAGGGATGGGCAACGAGTATCCGGGCCGGCTGGCTGGCGTGGTCATGAGGCGCCGCCGTACATGATGAACACGTAGCCGCGGTAAATGAGGCCGCCCGGCAGACCCAGTGCGGAGGTGACAAGATCGTGCATCAGATCGAAAGGGATCCAAACTTGAGGAACGATCCAGAAGACCATGAACAGCAGGCCCAGTATCGACATCGCGACCTGCGGTTGGCGCAATTTCCACTGCGTTTCGTAGCTCATCCGGTGCTCAATCAGGCGATAGCCGTCCAACGGCGGGAGCGGGATCAGATTGAACAGGGCGGCGACGAAGTTCAAGTAGGCCATCGCGCCGCAGAAGTACACCCAGGTCGGCTGTTCGGCGGCAAAGCGGTGGATCAACCCCAGCAGAGGGTGCAGTGGAAGGGCGAAGAGCAGGAACAGCAACAGGTTGGCGGCCGGTCCGGCCGCGGAGACGTAGGCCCCCCACCGTCGGCTCTTCAGGGCGCTCTCGTCGATCAGCACAGCTCCGCCCGGCAGCGGCAGGCCGCCCAACAGCAGGACGATCGCGGGAATGAGCAGGCTCATGACCGGATCGATGAATCGTGTCGGATCCAGCGAGAGATAGCCTCTTGCTCGGACCGATCTGTCCCCGCCGATGTAGGCAACCAGGGCGTGCGCGAATTCGTGGACGCAGACGCAGAGCATCCAGGCCAGCAGAACCGCGATCATCAGGGGGGTGAATCGGTCGGCCAATGATGCCGCAAGCACGGTGTGACTCCTCACGCACGGCGGCGAACCGTCAGGATCATGCAACGGTGAGACAGTCTTACCACGCGGGTGGCCGATAACGCAACCCGCGGTCCTCGCAGGGGCATCGGACCATGCAGAGTTACTGCCCTGCGGCCGGTTCCGGGTTGAAGGTCCCATTCGGTGGACAGCGAAAGGATTATTCACCTCTCATCCTACTCGGCGACCGAAACTTACGTCTGGCCGCAGCAGAAGCTCGATCGGACCGAACAAAAGCCCCGGGAGAACGCTTCCGATATCGCTATAGATGGTGTTGAACGAAGACACCTTGGAGTCGGGCCGTTCCCCACGGGGCGAAGGAGTCGGAGATCTGGCTCGCCGCGGCGCGGTCGGTGGGACTCAAGCCGGCGAGAAACCATCCGAGAAAGATATGCCGATCGAATCCAATGTGATGGCGCGGCGCGAAGAGCTCTTCAAGCAAGCCAGCCGCGCCCAGCGCGCGGAGATCATCAAGCACCGCGACGAGATGTCGCGTCGCTTCGGCCGCCAGATCAGTCTGGATGAAGCCGCTCGCGATTGGATAAAGACCAACGCCGCCCGGTGGCGCGAGGAATTCGAGAGGAGGCTCACCTCGCATTGAACCGGACGCGCGGGCCTGACCCGCGATGGCGTCCCTCGACCCAGGACCTGCCGCTTGCGACCGATATTCCTAAACCCACCTTTCAACCTTTCCGATACCTTTGCCAGGTCGTACTTGCCAGCAGCTTCCTCCGCTCAAGGAGCCGGCCGTGACGAACAGCACTACCCAAACCGAGCGGCGACGGGAACCACGGATGCAAGCCGACGACGTCATCCGCTGGAAGCGACCCGGCCGGATCGAGGATGAGAAAGCCTGGATGATCGACCGTTCCCCGAACGGTATGGGCTTCCTGGTGATGGCGGAGCGTGCCCCCAAGGCCGGCGACATTCTTCACATCCGCCAAAGGACCGAGGGCGGCTGGACGGTGATTGATCGCCTCATCCGCGTTGCCCGCACGGCGCCCGTTTCCAGCGACGAGCTGGTGATGGTCGGCTGCGCGATGGAATGACGCGCCCGCCGGTACGACACTTCCGCTTTTCTGGATGGCTCCCTCAGCACGATGCAGATTCCCGCCGCCTCCCAACAGGACAGGCAGTCGCTTCGGCGAACCGGTATCCCCTGTAGCCCCGGTCTGGACCGCTGCCGCGGCCCGGCATTAGAATCAGGCGGCGCGTACGGTTACTCGCGTCGTTCATCACTTGTACACAGAGAAGGAGTAAGAAATGTCGAGCCGCGTGAAATCAGGATGGGAGGTCGGGCTGATTGTCTGGATTCTGGCAGGCGTATGCGCCTATGCAGTGTGGGATCATTGCAGCCAGGGTGCTTCGCAGCCCGGTAAGGAACCGTCCATCGAAGTCATGTTTTCGCCCAATGGAGGTTGCCAGGAGCGGATTCTTGAGGAGATCGGCAAGGCCAAGAAACGGATTCGCGTGCAGGTCTACATCTTTAGCTCAAAGGAAATCGCTGACGCGATCATCGAGGCCAAGAAACACGGCGTGGACTGCGAGATCATCGTCGATCGGTCGCAGGAGAAAATGGTCTACGGCCGGCTGCCCGTGTTGAAGAAGGCGGGTGTCACGATCCTCGTGGATGCCGAGCACGAGACGGCCAACAACAAAATCATGCTGATCGACGACGACACGATCATCACCGGGTCGTACAACTACACCAAGGCGGCGGAGGAAAAGAACGCCGAGAACCTCCTGATCATCAAGAACTACCCCGATCTATTCGCCAAGTACGCGAGCAACTTCGAGGCCCACAAGGGGCATTCAAAGGCGTATCAGAAATAGTCGCCGAGGATGGTTTCCACCGTCTGACGCGTTACATGCTCCAGGTTGAAATGCCGGCGGACGCGTTCAATCGCCGCATCGCCGAGGCGGGCAAACACCTCCCGGTCGCCCAGCAGCCGGCAGATCGCCTCAGCGCAGGCTCGCGGCTCGTCCGGCGGAACCACAAAACCGCATTCGCCTTCCCCAACCGTCTCCGGCAGGCCCCCGACGTTCGTGACCACGCAGGGAATACCCCGTGCCATCGCCTCTATGACGCTGTTGGACATCGATTCACGACGCGAGGCCTGCACGTAAATGTCGATCTGCGGGTAGACCTTTTCGTGATCACTCTCGTAGCCGGGAAAAGCAATCCGCCCGGCCAGGCCAAGTGCCCGGCTCCGGGCTTGCAGGTCTCCGATCTGCGGACCGTCGCCGTAGTAAGTCAGACGCGCATCGGGGTGCCGGGCGGAGACCAGGGCGAAGGCTTCCAGGAGGGCGTCGCAGCCTTTGGCGTGGGTGACGCGTCCGACAGTGGCGATGTTGCAGGGTGGCACGGACAAGGCCGCCTTGTCCGTGGGGCGGGGCAACTCACCGTTGGGAATGATCCGGCAGCGTGCTCGTGGAAAACGGTACTCACGGAAGTAGGCTTCCGCGACCCGGCGGCTGTTGAAGATGATCGCGTCGCAACAGAGCGCGGGCACGCCCCGCCGCCAGAGCAGTCGTCGCCGCCAAAGCTGCGGCGAGGGGATGAACCCTAGCCAGCGTTTTTCGGTTGGGGCCGGCAACGGCTCGGGAAGTTGCCTGATGGATGAAACCACGCGAAGGCCCAGCAACTTCGCGGCGATGAGCGACGCGGCGAATGCGCCGCCGCTGGCCTGTTGGACGGCGAAGACGGTGTCAGCTCCGGTCCGCCGGAGCCAGCGCCGCCGGGCCGCGATCGTCTTCGGGCTGAGTCGGGCGTCGCCGGCGAGGACATCGTTGATCCAGCCGGTCTGCTCCACGGTCAATCGGGCCGCGCTGCCTCCAGCCAACAAGTCATCGTAAATGGACGTGCCGCTGTAGCCGACGTGAACCGCGGCGCCGGCGTCCAGCAGGGCGCGAATCGTCAGGCGGATGTACTTCTCCGCTCCACCATGATAGCGCTGATCACCGATCGCCACATGATGCACGGCCAGCAGCGCGACTCGGCGACGGACGGCGGGCTTATGTTTGTGAAAGCTGCTCATCCCCTGCCGTCGTCTCCTGTGTGGCGCCAGCGTCGCCGGGATCGTCAGGGCGATCAGCTACCCCGCACGGACTGCTGCAGAGTGCCCGAGGTGCTCTCAAGGTCGCGGGCCCGTCGGGCGACCACCGACCGGCCTGTTAGGTACGTACTCCGAAGACACCGGCGTCATCAGATCCTCTTCGTCCGTCGGCCACCTGTCGGTGTCGCTCAAGAGGGTATCGACTACCAGCAACGTAAACGACTCGCTGCCGGCGGGCACCACGACGTAACCAAGGATCCGGTCGGACGATCTGGTCTTGCCGAAGACGGTCTCGGCGCCCGGCGGTTCGTTGAGCAGAAGGAGATATGGCTCCCAGGCCTCAGGCCTCAGGACGAGGAGGTCCCGCGGCTTCCCGTCCTTCGTATAGCGGATCGCGGCGACATCCTCGCGCGACCAGTCCATAAGATTGTTCAGGACCCAGTCCTGGTCTTTGGCCGGCTGCCAGGGCTCCGCGAGCGTGCGGTATGTCGTTGATTGAGCACGCCCTGGAGCAGTGACGATGGTGTGGCCCGTGCCGACTTGGGTCGCGCCGTTGATGCTCAAATCCTTGATCCCGGTGATGGCCTGAAGCTCGGGGGCGCCAAGGCGCGGCAGGGCTTCATAGAGGTCGTTCTTGACCTTGCCCCAGGAGTAGTACGCGCCGACCTTCGGCGGTATGTACGGCGGAACCAGGTCCGCATCCGGCCGACGATTGACATAAGCAAGACCCGGCAACGGCTTGTTGTTCTTGTCGCAGAAGCGCACGGAGAATCCCCAGCCCTTGTCGCGAGGAGCCGGCCAACCTTCGACCACGACGCGGAGCTCATTCCACCCTTGCTTGAGATTCGCAAACGATGCGATGGTGTCAACCAGGTCCTTATCCTCGTAATTGCCGGCGGAATAGTAGCGACCCTGATGAATGCAGCGGCCGTTCAGCCAGACCGCCAGGCCGTCATTCTGGCCCAGCCACATGCGGGCCTCCTGATCGCCCGGGGAGAACACCCAGCACGTGGCCTGCGCTCGGGTCCACCCGGCGCCGGGAAACAGTCCGGCAAGATCGATGAAGTCCGTTTTTGCGACGAGCTCGATGGTCTTCGGCGCGGGTCCCGCGGGCACCGGATCCATCACGTGGTGCGCCGGCAGGCCCTCGGCCGGTGGCTTGTCGGTGATCGGATAGGGGCCTTCGATTCTCCAGAGCTGCACGTATGAGCCCGGCACAGTCTCGTCAGCGATCTTGGGGCGACGGATCATCGCCGAGGGCACGTGATACCGCAGGGCGGCGCGAAGGCCGTATCCCTCGTAGGGAATAGGCTGATTGCCGCAGGCAATCGCATTGGCGACAAGGGGCGGGTTGGGCCCGATCTCGCCGACGTTGATGGCCCAGGCCAGTTGCTGATTCCAGGCCTTCAAGTAATCCGTCCAGACTGAATCGTGGTACACAGCGGAGAGGGCCGCGCCCTTGGGACCCTGGTCGCCGCCGACCGTCATCACGGACGGTTTCCTGTCGTCGGGGAGTCTCGGGCGAACGCTGATGACGCCGTCAAACCAGCCACGGGTCCGAATGATGTCTTCCGCGGGGCCGGAGACGCCGTCGCCATAGGTGGCATATGCCTGATCCTGCTCGCTGCTGATTTCGAAATAGGCCGTCCAAATGCGAACGTTCCCATGACTGGCCGCCTGGATGGTCCTTTCGACGTAGAGCCAGTCGCTTCTGATTTTGTCGATTTCCTCCGGCGTCAGGGTCTTGGCGCCCTGCGTCTTGAGGATTGTGAACAAAACGTAGAAATCAAGAGCGCCGGGATTGACGTCCGCCTCCGCGCTCCGCTCCAGATAGTGCAGCACGCTGATCAAGTCGCCGCCTTGATGGTCAAGCATCTCGCCCGCCCGGAACTGGGCGTCACCCTGGGCGGGCAGGATGATCCTGCATTCCTCGAACTCCTGGTATGCCGCTGCGAACAGACCGCATTGCTGAAGGTAAAGCCCCCAGCGATAGTGCTCCATGAAATTCCCGGAGAGCCGTCGTTTGCGCAGTTCATAGGACAACATGCGCAGGCATCTCCGGGCCAGACGGGCGACTCGATCATTCTTGGCGGCGCGGAGCTTGTCGTACTCCGCCCGGGCCGCTTCCTTTTGTCCGGCGGTCTCCAGGACCAGGGCACGCAGGTACGTTTTGACCTCCGGGTCCTTGGCCGCCTCGACGAAGCCCTCAAGCGGACCGTCGGTGGAATCGTCGAGCAAGAGCGGGTCGGGCATGCCCAGCACGAGCATATCGAGCCGGTCGGCAGAGGTGTCCAAATCGATCGTCATGGCAATGCGACCCGCCGGATACTCGGCATTCTTGTGGAGCGTCTGCAGATTCACCACGTAGGCGGACGGATCCTTCTGAAGCTGCCAGTCCGGCAAGCGCTCGCCGGCCACTGTGAATTTGACCACCGCCGGAACCTGCTCCTTCGGCTCCTCCTTCTTTTGCTCGGCCTCCTCCGCCGGCGACGAAGTGGCCTTGCTCTCCGGCTTGGGCTGCGCCGCGACAAAAACCAGTGCCTGGGGCAACGGGCCCTGCGGTCTGGTGGGCAGCTTGTACGATACGTCGTGCGCGCCACGCTGGACGACCGCCGAGCCGACCGGCATCACGGTGATCTCGGGATTTCCGGCCGCATGCGCTCGTGGTGACAAGACGAGCACGGCCGCAAAGGCCCAACTCATGAAGGGGAAGAATCTCATTGCTCAAACTCCGACTGCCCATCGTTGGCGGGCTCGGTCAAGCTCCGATTTCACATCGTTCGCGGGCGTCAGAGCCCGTTCCCGGGCTTCGTGACCGGCCAATGCCCTTTCAGAAGGCCGCCGGTCGCCCTTTCTCTTGTTCTCCAGCCGGTTTCAGCCGGCTTATGACGGGCTCAGCTTGCACGCCCCCCGCGAACCAAGTTAGAGTGCCCCATTCGTTGCGGATTCTCCTGCATCGGCCGGACATTGCAAGAAAGCGGAGGCTCTTGATCGTTTGTTGTATGGTTAGCTCGACCACCAAAAAATGGCGGCTCCTCCGGTCGTGGACCTCACATCACCCGCTGTGGTGTGCATGGCAGGTCACCTACCGCTGCAATTTTCATTGCGGCTTCTGCCATTACTGGCGCGATCCGATGGGCCAACTCGCCGAACAGACCGTGGAGCAGTTCAAGGAGGGTTCCCGAAAGCTAGCCTCACTGGGCTCGATGCTGATCTCGATGGCCGGCGGCGAGCCTTTCCTCCGGCCGGACCTTCCCGACATTATCCGCGCCGTGGCCGGCTTCCATCTCCCTTTTGTCACCACCAACGGTTCGTTTGTGACCAGGGAGTTGGCCAGGGAGCTGTTCGACGCCGGCCTCTGGGGCGTATCCGTCAGTCTCGACTACGCCGACCCCAAGCGGCATGACAAGGCCCGCGGCACCAAGGGCGGGTTCGATCAGGCCGTCGTCGCACTGGAGCATTTCAGCCGCTCGCGCCGCTATCCCTGGCAGCGGGTCAACCTCCTGTGTGTGCTCCTGCACGACAACCTCGACCAGATGGAAGAGTTGATACGTCTGGCCGCCAAGCTCGACGCCTACTTTATGGTCCAGCCGTATAGCAACCGGAAGACCGGCAGTGATCGATTCCGATATGTCGAGGGCCCTGTCTCGCCGCGCCTGCTGGAGCTGCGAAGAAAATATCCCAACTTCCTGAGTAATCCGTATTTCCTTAGAAACTTCGACCGCTATCTGGACGGCGGCGTGCCGAACTGCCGCGCCGGTCACGCCTTCTTTAACATCGACTCCGTCGGCGACATCTCGATTTGCGTTGAACAGCGCGACCGCCCGGTGGCGAACCTGTACCGGCATTCGCCGCAGCAGATCGTCGACGCCCTGCGAGCCGGCAGCATCGGCAATACCTGCACGGATTGCTGGTACAACTGCCGCGGCGAAGTCGAATGCCTGTACAGCGCGGGCAGCCTGATCAAATCCCTGCCCACGCTGTTCTTCGACCGGGGAAGGCCGAACGGCAACGGGCCCAAGTCGGGATGTGTCCCGCGCTACGAGCAACGTGGAGGACCACACCCATGAGGGCGTTTCCCCGCATCATCGTGATCGCTGTCGCCCTTCGTCAGCCAGTCAAAATCTCCTTCAGATTCCGGCGTTGTCTGGCCCGAGGGTCCGCGGACCCGCTGACTTTCACCGACTGACCGACTGCGTGCGCCCCGGCGGAGAATCAGCCACACGATCGCCAATCCGGCCGTGCCGGGCACCAGCCAGAACGTGGCGCTTCGGACATTCCACCAACGTGACGATCCGGCACCGCCGGTCGAGCGGTCCCATAGAGATGCTGCCGGCGCAAGCACCAATTCCAGCGATCGCGCGACGAGCAACGGCCCGGCCCCCGTGCCGCCGGCACTGGTTTGAAACGCGCGAATCTTGATGAAGTAACCCTTGGCCCGAACGCGGGAATGGATGGGAATATCAGCCGGCTTCCGGACCGCGACGACGGT
>Ga0335070_10001602_pt1 | contig 26126 bp, 28 predicted proteins | sample Lox_Sample_13_FD_206722 | JGI IMG/M metagenome (GOLD analysis project Ga0335070, IMG submission 206722) | Soil microbial communities from Loxahatchee National Wildlife Refuge, Florida, United States - Lox_Sample_1.3 | ecosystem: Environmental > Terrestrial > Soil > Wetlands | place: USA...
CTCGCGCCGCGTGCCGCCGGGCCGGCGCGCCCGCGCGCCGGCTTGCCGCTCTTGCCGCGTTTCGTGGCCGTTCGTCCTCCCCGCCGTCTCACGGCTTGCGTCGTGCCCGGGCCCGCGCCACGAACCTGGGCGCGTCCAGCGTATTGACGACGTCGCGCGCCTCGAGCCAGGCCCGGCGTGCGACACCGACGCCGAACTCCGCGTTGTCGAAGCCCGCCAGGCTGTGTGCGTCCACGCCGATCGCGATGGCCACCCCGGCGTCCCGGGCCTGGCGGCAGCGCCGCCAGTCGAGGTCCAGGCGCTGCGGGTCCGCGTTGATCTCGATCGCGACCCCACGCTCGGCGGCGCGGGCGATGACCGCGTCCAGGTCGAGCGGATACCCCTCGCGCCCCAGCAGCAGCCGGCCGGTCGGATGGCCGAGGATGGTGAGGTGCGGGTCGTCCAGCGCGCGGAGCACCCGCGCCGTCATGGTCACCCGATCCTGCTCCATCCGCGAGTGCACCGAGGCGATCACGAAGTCGAACCGGTCGAGCAGGTCCGGCCCGTAATCGAGCGCGCCGTCGGCCAGGATGTCGGCCTCGATCCCCTTGAGCACCCGGAAGTCGCTCGAGCCGCGGTTCAGCTCGTCGATCTCCGCGTGCTGTCGCGCGACCGCGTCCTCGCGCAGGCCCCCGGCGTAGGCGGCGGCCGCCGAATGGTCGGTCAGGCCGAGGTAGCGGTACCCGGCGGCGCGGCCGGCCTCGGCCAGCTCGGCGATGGTGTTGGCTCCGTCACTGTACACGCTGTGGCAGTGGAGGAGCCCCCGCAAGTCGTCGCGCTCGAGCAGCCGGGGCAGCGTGCCGGCCGCCGCGCGGTCGACCTCGTCGCCGCCCTCCCGCAGCTCGGGCGGGATCCAGGCCAGTCCCATCGCGGCGTAGAAGGCCGCCTCGTCCGGACAGTTCACCGGATCGCCGCCGCGCGCGAGGCCCTCGACGCCGAGGACCAGGCCCGCCGACGCCGCGCGGGCCGCGAGCTGGTCGAGGTGCGCCGCGGAGCCCGTGGCCCACGCCAGGCAGTGCCCGAACCGTTCCGGCGACGAAACGTATACGTCGGCCGTGGTCCCGTCGTCGAGCCGCAGGCGGAACGCGGCGTCGCCTGCCGCCTCCGCCTCGACGACCGAGGGCAGCGTCGCCAGCCGGTCCCCGGGACCGGCCGCGCCGGCACGGGCGGCGACCGCGAAATCCAGGTCGCGGCTCACCTCGGCGCGGCGGCGCACGCTGCCGGCGACCTCGACCCGCTCCACGCCCGGCAGCGCCGCGAGCGACTCCCGCAGACGCGCGGCCGCGCGGGCCGCGTCGTGCGACAGCCGGAAGGCGCTGGTGCGGCGCAGGAACTCGATGCCCCGCAGGATCTTCTCGGCCGTCTTCTCCCCGAACCGGGGCAGGGCCGCGAGCCGGCCGTTGCGGGCCGCCAGCTCCAGCTCGGCGACGGTGGATATCCGGAGCTGCTCGTGCAGCGTCCGGATCTTGGTCACGCCGAGGCCGGAGATCTTCAGCATCTCGAGCAGCCCGTCCGGCACTTCGCGGCGCAGCGCCTCGAGCAGGGTGGAGCGCCCGCCGGCCGCGTACTCCCGCACCACCTCCAGCGTGGCGGGACCGATGCCCTTGGTCGCCGCCAGCTCCCCCGATGCGAGCGCCGCCGCCAGGTCGCCCGGGAACCCGTCCACCGTGCGCGCGGCATTGGCGAAGGCGCGCACCTTGAAGGGGTTCTCGCCCTTCAGCTCCTGGTACGACGCGATGGTTTCGAGGAGGCGCGCCGCGGCGTGCTTGTCCATCGGTCCGGATTCTAACCCGCGGTTTCGGCGAGGGCGAGGAGTGCCAGGGCCACCAGCTCGGCCTCGCTGGTGACCGACAGGAAGCCCATCCGCTCGCCGGCCGGCAGCACCGTCGCGAAGGGCGCCGTGCCGCCGGCGCGCGCGGGAACGGTGGGCACCGGCCGCGGCGAGGCGGCTTCGACGGTGGTGAAGCCCGCGCGGCCGGGCCGGAAGCCCAGCACCGCGAGCACCCGGACCGCCCGGGGCGAGGCGGCGACGAACACGCCGTCGAGCGGCTCGTGCGCGGCGCCGGGAGCGGGCTCGGCCCAGACCAGGCGCTCGGGCAGCTGCAGGTACACGGTCCCGTCCGGCGGCGGAGGCGGGGCCGGGGGCCCGGCGAGCCGCGCTCGCAGCCGCTCGCGGTCGGGCGCGCGCACGGGCCGTCCCGCCGCCCAGTGCAGGTACAGCGCGTGGAGCAGCCCGGCGTACGACGTGACGGCCTCGGCCGGCGCGTCGTCCGGCACGAGGTCCCGCAGCACGCGGCCCACGCCGGGATCCAGCACGAACGCGTCGCGGTCCACGGGATCGACCCCGCGGCCGGCGAGCGATGCGCGGATCTCCTCGAAGCGCGCGTCGCCCAGGGCGTCCACCAGCGCGGCCCACGGGTACGGGCGCGGCGCCGTCACCGCGCTCGCGGGAGGAAGGGGTCGAGGACCTCGACGAAGCGCGCGGTCTCCTCGGCGTAGAGCGCGTGCCCCGAGTCCTCGAACAGGACGAGCCGGGCCCGGGGCATCAGCCGGGCGAGCGTCTCGGAGGATGCCAGCGGGACGGGGTCGAAGCGCCCGTGGAGGATCAGGGTGTCCGCCGCGACGGCGGGCAGGCGGGACCTCAGGTCCACGCCCTCGAGGCTGTGCCAGACCGCCTGCTGGGCGCGGGCCGCGACGCGGAACGGCGTCAGGTGGCTCGCGCGTGCCGGGTCCTTGAAGTAGCCGGCGACCGACAGCTCGAACGCCCGCCGCCAGAAGGCGTCGGGATCGCGCTCGCGGAGGCCGGAGCGCGACAGCGCCGCGCGCGCCGCCGCGATCCCGGGTGCCGCCTGCCGGCGGGCGAGCTCCTCCTCGAACCGGGCGCGCTCGCCGGCGTGCGTGCCCGCGGGGGCGATCAGTGCCAGCCGGCCCAGCAGGTCCGGGTGCTCGAGCGCGAACAGGAGGGCGAGCAGCCCGCCCCACGAGAAGCCGAGCAGCGTCACCGGGGCCCCGACGTCCGCGGCGATCCGCGCGAGGTCGGCGACGTGCTCGCGCCAGCCCAGCGGCACCTCGCGCGGCACCGCCGAGCGGCCGCCGCCGCGCTGGTCGTAGAAGAGGATGGTGCGGCCGCGCGCGAGGAGATCGAACTGCGGCCGGAGGTAGTCGTGCGACGCGCCGGGGCCACCGTGGAGGGCGACGACCGTGGGGCCGTCGCCGACCCAGCGGGCGAACAGCTCCACGCCGGCGCCGGCGAGCCGGCCCTCGCGCTCGGCGGGCGCGGCGCTCACGGTCGACGCCGGGGGGACGTCGCCGCGCGCGAGCCTACCGGCGACCCAGCACGGCGGTGAGCGGCACCGTCTGGTCGCCGCGCCGGACCTTGATGGCGACGGTGTCGCCGGGGTGGTGCTTGACAAGCGCGTTCTGCATGTCGGCGAGGTTCGCGACGGAATCGGCGCCGATGGCGGTGATGACGTCGCCCGCCGTGAGGCCGGCCGCTTCGGCCGGGCTGCCGGCCGTCACGCCCGAGAGCTTCACGCCCCCGGGCTCGCTCGTCATGTCCGGGATGGTGCCGAGGTAGGCGCGCTGGCCGCTCGCCATCACGGGCGGCGGCGCGTTGACGAACGTGAGCCAGCCGGGCCGTCCGGCCAGCCGCCGCGCCACGTCGGCGACCAGGCGCGCCACGGTCTCGATGCCGTCGGCGTTGATCCGGTCCCAGGTGTCGGCGGGCGCGTGGTAGTCGCCGTGGAGATCGGTGAAGAAGTGCAGCACGGGCCGCTGCTTGGCGTAGAACGAGTTCTGGTCCGAGGGGCCCCAGCCCGTGCCCGAGGCGTGCACGTCGAGGTGGTAGGGCGTGTCTACCGAGTCGAGCAGGCCCTGCCACTCCTTCGCGGACAGCACGCCGAGCACCAGCAGCCGGTTGTCCCGCATCCGTCCGACCATGTCGAGGTTGAGCATCGCCAGCGTCGAGTCCATCGGGACGGCCGGATGGTCCGCGTACCACGCCGAGCCGAGCGCGCCCTCCTCCTCGCCGCTGAACAGGACGAAGACGATGGTCCGGGCGGGACGCGGCCGCGCCGCCGCCAGGATGCGCGCGATCTCGAGCACGCCGGCGGTGCCCGAGGCGTTGTCGTCGGCGCCGTGGTGGATGAGGTGCACCGAGTCGCCGTGGGCGTTCGAACCGAACGGGCCGTTGCCGAGGTGGTCGAAGTGCGCCCCGATCACGACGTCCTCTCCCGCCAGCCGCCGGTCCGATCCCGGCAGGACGGCGACGACGTTCTCGGTGGCCTTGCCGGCCACGCCGGCCTCGCGGGTGGCGCTGGTGGGGTTCACGGTCCAGTGCTGGAGGTCGGTGCCGCCGTCGCCGCCGGGCCGGAGGCCGAGGCGGCGGAAGCGGCGCGCGAGATAGGCGGCCGCCGAGTCGTTCTGCGGCGTGCCGGTGAGCCGGCCGTCCTCCGAGTCGGAGGCGAGGTAGCGGATGTCGTTGAGGATCGCCGCGGCCTGGCGCGAGTGGGTGGCGGGGGCGGTCTGGGCCGGCAGCGCGCAGACAACGAGCGCCAGGCCGGCGAGCGGTGCGAGCGTCGTGATGGCGTTCATGGCCCGGAAGGTAGCCGGGCGCCGGCGGCCGCCGAAAGGCCGCCGTCCGCCTGCGCCGTGGTCCGGTTGTGCGGCGGGGCGGCGCGCGGCATTGTCAACGTACGTCGATGCCCAACCCACCGGTGACGATCCGCCGCGCGGGGCCGGAAGACCGGGAGTGGATCCTCGGCCAGGCCCCGCGCCTCCACGACTTCGGGCCCCCGCCCTACCGGCCGCGCGAGGTGATGGACCGGGCGGTCGTCGCGTCCATCGACGGGGCGCTGTCGGGCGCGCCGGGCGCCGAGGTGCTGGTGGCCGTGAGCGCAGGAGGTGAGCGGCTGGGGTTCGTCCACCTGCACGGCGCGACCGACTTCTTCACCGGCGAGCCGCACGGCCACGTGAGCGACATCGTCGTGGCGCCGGCGGCGCAGGGCGGAGGCGTGGGGCAGGCGCTGATGGCGGCGGCCGAGGCGTGGGCGCGAGGCCGCGGCTACCGCCTGCTCAGCCTGCACGTGTTCGATGGGAACGCGCGCGCCCGGGAGTTCTACGCGCGGCTCGGCTACCAGCCGGACATCCGCAAGCTCGTCAAGCCGCTGCGCTGACGCGAGCGCGGACGCTGGACCGCGTGCAGGCGCGGCGGCGCGGATTATCTTCTCTCGGTGCGCGCGCACATCGGCCTCGCCGAGCCCGGCGACCTGCCGGCCGTGAAGGGACTGCTCGACGAGTCCGGGCTCCCCTCGAGCGACGTCACCGCGGAGAAGCTGACGCACTTCCTCGTGGCCCGGGCGGGCGGCGCGCTCGCAGGGGTGATCGGCGTCGAGCCGCTGGGCAACGACGGACTGCTGCGCTCCGCCGCGGTCGCGCCCGCACTCCGGGGCGGAGGGCTGGGCGTCGAGCTGGTGGCGGCGCTCGAGCGGCGGGCGCGCGAGCTGGGGGTCCGGAGGTTGTACCTGCTTACTACGACGGCCGAGCGTTTCTTCCGGGGGCGCGGCTACGGCCGCGTGGCGCGGGACACGGCGCCGCGGGCGGTGCGGGGCACCACGGAGTTCCGGGACCTCTGCGCGTCCACGTCGGTGTGCATGATGAAGCGGCTCGGCTCGGAACGCACTCGGGGTGCCACCCGTTGACCGGAGGCAGGCAGATGGGAGCGGTGAAGATCGAGCGGCCGGCGCCGGACGAGTACGATCCGTACTACCAGCGCTACATCGACCAGGTGGCGGACGGCGACCTCCTGGAGCTGCTGCGGCGCCAGGTGGAGGAGACGGCGACGCTCCTGGCGGGCGTGAAGGAGCGCGACGCGGGTTTCCGCTACGCCGAGGGCAAGTGGAGCATCCGCGAGGTGGTGGGGCACGTCTCCGACGTGGAGCGGATCTTCGTGTACCGCGCGCTGTGTTTCGCGCGCCGCGAGCGCGGGGGGCTGCCGGGCTTCGAGGAGGACGACTACGTGGCCAACGCGAAGTTCTCCAGCCGTCCGCTCGGCGACCTGATGGCGGAGTTCCGGGCGGTGCGGGCGGCGACGACCGCGTTCTTCGGCGGACTCGATTCGGAGGAGCTGCGGCGGAAGGGGACGGCGAACAACCGGCCATACTCGGTCCGGGCGCTCGCCTACATCATCGCCGGCCACGAGCGGCACCACACCAGGATCCTGGCGGAACGCTACGTGGGGGCACTGCCACGCACGTGAGCCGCTAGGGCCATGATCTCGTTGATCGTGCCGGCATACAACGAGGAGCGCTACCTGCCCCGGCTCCTCGACTCGGTCGAGGCGGCAGTCCTCGCGTCGCATCTGCAGCCCGGCACGCTCGAGATCGTCGTCGCGGACAACGGCTCGACCGACGCGACCGCCGCGATCGCCGCCGCGCGCGCCTGCCGGATCGTGGCCTCGGCCCCGCGCTCCATCGGCGCGACGCGGAACGCGGGCGCGCGCGCGGCGCGCGGCGACGTGCTCGCCTTCGTGGATGCCGACTCGCGGGTTCATCCTGCGACCTTCCGCGAAGTGGACCGGCTGCTGCGCTCGCCGCGCGTGGTGGGCGGCGCGACCGGCGTCACGATGGAGCGCTGGTCGCTCGGCATCGCGGCGACCTACGCCGTGTTGGTGCCGCTGGTGTGGCTCACGGGGTTCGACACCGGGGTCGTGTTCTGCCGCCGTGCCGACTTCGAAGCCGTGGGCGGCTACGACGAGCGGCTCCGCTTCGGCGAGGACGTCGCGTTCCTGCTCGCGCTGTGGCGCCACGGGCGCCGGACCCGCCGGCACCTGGTGCGCGCGCGGCGCGCCAAGGCCATCGCCTCGACCCGAAAGTTCGACGAGCACGGCGACTGGCACTACTACGGCTTCTTCGCCCGGGCCGTCGGCCGGCTGTTCGGCGTCGGCAACCTCGACGCCGTCGCCGAGCGCTACTGGTATCAGCCCGGCCGCTGAGCGGGTGGACGCCCTCCGTGCCGACGTGGAGGCCGCGCTGCGCCGGCTGCGCGGGGCGCCAACGGCCCGGCTCCGGGCACTGCGGCGCGAGACCTCGCGGCGGGTCGCGGCCGCGGCCGCGGGGACCGTGGTGCGGCTCGCCCTGGACCTCGTCGCCGCCGGCGGCATCGAGTGCCGCTGGGTCGCCTACGAGCTGGTCCACTACCATCGCCCGGCGCTGGCCAGCCTGCGCGAGCGCACCCTCGTGCGCCTGGCCGGCCGCCTCGAAGGCTGGGGCGCGGTGGACGGCTTCGCCTGCTACCTGGCCGGGCCGGCCTGGCGGGAGGGGCAGGTCGGGGACGCGGTGGTCCGGCGCTGGGCCCGCTCGCGCGACCGCTGGTGGCGGCGGGCGGCGCTGGTGAGCACCGTGCCGCTCAACTCGCGCGCCCGCGGCGGGTCCGGCGACAGCCCGCGGACCCTCGCCATCTGCCGGATGCTGATCGCCGACCGCGACGACATGGTCGTCAAGGCGATGTCGTGGGCGCTGCGCGAAGTGGCCAAGCGCGATCCCGGCGCCGCGCGGCGGTTCCTGGCGGAGCACCGGGACGCCCTCGCGGCGCGCGTGGTGCGCGAGGTCGGCAACAAGCTGGCGACCGGCCTCAAGAACCCCCGGCGCCGCGCGCCGCGCTCCCGCCCGTGACGCTGCGCGATCTCGTCCTGGTCCGGCTCGGCGTCGCGCTGAACCTGGTGATCGGACAGATCGTCGCGGCCCTGCTGCTGCCGGTCTACCTCGACTCGGTGGGCACCATCCTGGTGGCCGCGCTCGTGGGTCCGCGCGCCGCCATCACCGCGGGCCTCGTCTCGCAGGTGCTCAACGCGGTGATCTCCGGCAACTTCTCCTGGCTTCCGTTCGCGCTCGTGCAGGTGGTCATCGCGCTGTACGCGGCGGCGGCGGCGCGGCTCGGGCTGTTCCGCCGGCTGGGCACGGCGGTGCCGGCCGGCGTCGGGATGGGCTTCACCGCGGCGGCGTGCTCCGCGCCCATATCCTACTTCCTGTTCGGCGGCGTGACGGCCGGCGGCGTCACCGCCGTGACCACCGTGCTGCGGGCGCTCGGGGCGCCGCTCGGCGTGGCGGTCGCGGCGGCGAGCTTCTCGACCGACCTGCTGGACAAGGCGATCGCCTGCGCGCTGGTGTGCGTCGTCCTCCGGTCGCTGCCGCGGACGCTGGCGGCGCGGTTCCCCGGGCTGGCACGATGATCGGCTACGTCCCGGGCGCCTCGGCGCTGCACCGCGCCCATCCGTACACGACGCTCGCGGCGGCCGCCGCGCTGCTGATGGGGGCGTTCGCGATGACGGGGCCGCTGGAGGTCTGGGTGCTGGTCGCGGCCGCCGCCGTGTTCGCGGCGGTGGGCGGCGTGCTGCGCGCCAGCGCCAGGACGGCGCTGCTCCTGTCGCTGCCGGTCTGGGTCCTGCTGTTCGTGCTGCACGGGCTGCTGGGCCCCGACCCGCGCGTCGCCGTCGGGCCCGTCGTCCTGTCGGCGCCGGGCCTGGCGCGGGCGCTGGTGCTGGGAGGGCGCCTGGCGGCCATCGTGCTCGGGTTCCTGACCGCGCTCGCCGCCGTCTCGCCGCACCGGCTGGTCGAGGCGATGACCGCCGACGGCGCGCCGTTCGGCCGGGCGTTCCTCCTGGCCTCGACCCTGACGGTGCTGCCGCGGATGCGGGAGCGCGCCGCCCGGATCCTCGAGGCGCAGCAGTGCCGGGGGCTCCGGCTGCGCGGCTCGCCGCTGTCGCGCCTCAAGGCGCTCGTCCCGCTCGCCCTTCCGCTGGTGCTGGGCGCCCTCGCCGAGGTGGACGAGCAGGTGCTCGCACTCGACGCGCGGGGCGCGGCGAGCGGCGCGCGCCGCACCGCGCTCGAGCCGCCGCGTGACTCGACGTGGCAGCGCGCGCTGCGCTGGACGCTGCTGCTGTTCGTGGTGGCGGCGTATGCGTGGAAGTTCTGGAGGCTGCGCCGGTGACGACCCTCGTCACGCTCGAGCGCGTGTCGTTCGGCTACCCCGGCGCGGCGCGGCCGGCGCTCACCGAGGTGTCGCTGGAGGTCCGGCCCCGCGAGGTGCTGCTGGTGACGGGGCCCGCCGGCGCCGGAACCTCGACGCTGCTCCTCGTGGCGACCGGCTTCGCGCCCCGCGTCGTGGGGGGAACGCTCGGCGGCGTCCGCCGCCTCGCGGCCCGGCGCTGCGGCGTGGTGTTCGCGCGCCCCTGGACCCAGCTGACCGGCCTGTGCTCGACCGTGCGGGACGAGGTGGCGTTCGGCCCGGCGTCGCTCGGGCTGCCGCGGGCGGCGGTGCTCGCCGCGGCTGCGCGCGCCCTCGAGCAGCTGCGCGTCGCGCACCTCGCGGACCGCGACCCGTCGCAGCTCTCGGGCGGGGAGCTGCAGCGGGTAGTGGTGGCGGCCGCGCTCGCCCTTGAGCCGGACGTGCTGGCGCTGGACGATCCCGCGGCCGAGCTGGACCCGGAGGCCGCCGACGCGCTGTACGACGCGCTGCCGTCGTTCGCGGCTGGCGGCACCGCGGTCCTGCTGGCCACGCCCGACCTCCAGCGCGCGGCACGGGTCGCGACCCGGGTGATCGGCGTCGCGGATGGCCGCGTGGTCGCGGACGGCCGGCCGGCGGAGGTGCTGACCGGCACCGACGTCGCGCTCTTGGCGCGCGCGGCGGACTGCCCACCGCCCTTCCCGGTCGACGTGTCCGCGCTGCTCGGGCGGATCGCGCCGGACGCCAGCCGACGCGGGCACGACCCGTCCGATGCGCCGCCCGCTGGATCCGGCCCCGACCCGGGTGCCACCGCGCGGTGAGCGGCATGGACGTCCGACTGGCGGGAATCCGCTTCTCCTACGGCGCCGTCGAGGCGCTCCGCGGCGTCGATCTCGCGCTCGCGGCCGGGGAGCAGGTCGCGCTGCTCGGGCCGAACGGCGCGGGCAAGACGACGCTGACGCGGCTGCTCGTCGCGCTGCGGCGCCCGAGCGCGGGCCGGGTCACGGTCGGCGACTGGGAGGTGGCGCACCGGCGGCCGGACGAGATGGCGCGCCGGGTCGGCTACGTCTTCCAGCACGCCGACCAGCAGCTGTTCGCGCGTTCGATCGAGGAGGACGTGGCCTTCGGCCCGCGCTGCCTGGGCCTGCGGCGTCCGCGCGTGGGCCCGGTGCTCGAGGAGCTGGGCCTGGCGGCCGTGGCGCGGCTGCATCCGTACGACGTCCCGGCGCCGACCCGCAAGCTCGTGGCGCTCGCGGGCGTGCTGGCGATGGAGCCGCGGGTGCTGGTTCTCGACGAGCCGACCGCGGGGCTGGACCGGCCGCAGCGGGACCTGGTGGTGGAGGCGCTACGGGGCCGCGCGCGGGACGGCGTCACCGTGCTCGCCGTGTCGCACGACCTCGGCTTCGTCGCCGAGGCCGCCGACCGGGTGGTGGTGATGCGCGAGGGGCGCATCGCGGAGGACCGGCCGGTGCGCGAGCTGCTGTGGGACGCGCCGGCGCTGCGGGGGCTGGGACTCCGGCCCCCGGCGACGGTGGAGGTGAGTGTCGCGCTTCGTCTCGGCGGACGGCCGGTGCGCACTGCCGAGGTCGTCGAGGGGATGCGCGGAGTCAAGTGGAGGCAGGCGCCAGAGTAGTTCCCGGACGGCAAGCACCGAAGTGGTTACCAGGTGCCCGGAAACGAGAGGCCAGCCCAGTTGCGAGGACCGACAACTGGACTGGCCTCTCTCTGCTCCACCCCTGGCAACCACTTCCCCGGCCTCGCCGTCTGGCAACTTCCCTGAATGCTGCTTTCTGGCTTCAGTTCACTGCTTTGAGTATTCCAAGGAGGAAGTCCCAGAACTTCGGCACCGTATCGAGGTGGATCTTCTCGTCGGGCGAGTGCACGCCCTCGAGCGTCGGGCCGAAGGAGACCATGTCCATCCCGGGGTAGCGCTCGCCGATGATGCCGCACTCAAGCCCGGCGTGGATCGCCTTCACCTCGGGGTCCTTCCCGTACAGCGACTTGTAGGTCGCCTTCGCGGTCTTGAGGATCGCGGAGCCCAGGTTGGGCTTCCAGCCGGGATAGCCGTCGCTGGTCTTCGCGGCCGCGCCCCCCATCTCGAGGATCGCGCGCACGCCGAGGCACGCCTCGTCGAGCTCCGAGGCCACCGAGCTGCGCTGGCTGGTCACGAGCTGGACGCCTTTCGCCGTGGTGTGGACGGCGGCCACGTTGGTGGAGGTTTCGACCAGGCCCGGAATGTCGGCGCTCATCTTGAGCACGCCGTGCGGGAACGCGGCGATCGTCTGGGTGAGTTTGTGCTGCAGCGCCTTCTTGAAGACCTTGCCCTTCTTGGTGCCCTTCCGCTCCTCCAGCGTGACCGCGAGGCCGGGCTCCACGGTGGCCAGCTCGGCCTTGGCGGTCTTCTGGAAGGCCGCGACGGCCGCCGCCGCCTCGCCCCACTTCTTGGCGGGAACGAACAGCACCGCCTCCGCCTCGCGCGGGATGGCGTTGTGCTTGTCGCCGCCCTCGGCCGAGGCGAGCCGGGCGCCGAGCTCGGCGAGCGCCAGCACGGCCCGGTTGAGGATCTTCACGGCGTTGCCCCGACCCTTGTCGATCTCGAGGCCCGAGTGGCCGCCCTTGAGGCCGGTGACCTTGAGGATCGCGGCCGTCGTGCCCGCCGGAGACGGATCGAACGCCGCCTTCCAGGTGCCGATGGTGTCGCGGCCGCCGGAGCAGCCGACGTAGAGCGCGCCCTCCTCCTCGGAGTCGAGGTTCATCAGGGTGCGGCTCTCGACGAAGCCCGGCTCGAGCCCCGCCGCGCCGGTGAGGCCCGTCTCCTCGTCGATCGTGAACACGAATTCCAGCGGCCCGTGCACCAGCGACTTGTCTTCCATGATGGCCAGGTTGGTCGCCACCGCGATGCCGTTGTCGGCGCCGAGGGTGGTGCCGTTGGCCATGAGGAAGTTGCCCTTCCGCACCAGCTCGATCGGGTCCTTCGAGAAGTCGTGGACCTTGTCCTTGTTCTTCTCGCAGACCATGTCGAGGTGGCCCTGGAGCGCGACCGACTTCACGCGCTCCTTCCCGGGCGAGGCGGGCTTCCTCACCACCACGTTGCCGAGCTTGTCGGCCTTGGCCGTCAGGCCGAGGCGCTTGGCGGTCTCGACCACGTACTTCGAGATCCGCTCCTCGTGCTTGGAGCCGCGCGGGATCCGCGCGATCTCGGCGAAGTACTTCCACACCAGCGCGGGCTGCAAGCCTGCAATCGCGTCGCTCATCATGTCTCTCCGGGAAGGTCCATCGTCACCAGACCGGTGCGGGCCAGGTGCTCCACGAAGCGGCCCACGCGGTCGCCCACCGCATCCCCGTCTCCACCCAGCTGCCGGTGCAGGGCCTCGGCGATCGTCTGGACGGCGGTGCCCCCGTCGCAGCGCTCCCACACGAAGCTGCCCTCGGCGTCGAGCCGGACCGCGACGTCCGGGCGGGCCAGCAGCGGCACCAGCCACCGCCCGGCGAGCCGGCTCCGGAACTTCGGCACCAGCAGCGTCACCCGGCCGTCGGCGTCCCGCTCGAAGCGCGCCAGCCGCCGCGGCCGGAGCGCGAACAGGTTGACCGGCGGCGCCACCGTCCTACATCACCGCCGTCGGCGGCGCCGGCTCGTCGGGCGCGCCGGCGTTCCACAGCGGGACCTGCACCAGCAGCCAGCCGAGGAACAGCAGCACCAGCAGGGCGAACCAGAACCCCAGCAGGGCCCCCTTCGACACGAGCAGGGCCCCGTAGTTCACGTTCCCGAACGCCAGCGCGGCGAACAACAGCCCGATCAGGGCCTCCCCGGCGATCAGGCCCGCGGCGATCAGGATGCCGTTGTTCTCCACCCGCGCCTTCTGCGCGGCGTTGAAGCCGCGGCCCGCGCTCAGCGCGTTCACGAGGGCGCGGATCACGCCGCCGAGGAAGATGGCGAACGTCGTCCCGAGGTTGATGTACATCCCCACGCACACCAGCATCGGGCTGGGCACCCGCATCATGATCATCCCGATGCCCAGCATCGCGCCCACGATGATCAACGGCCACGCCATGTGCCCGCCCACGATGCCGGCCGACAGCAGCGCCATCAGGCTGGCCTGCGGGGCCGGCAGGTTCGGGCCGCCGAAGCCGCCCTGGTAGGGCGGGTTGGCGAGGTGGCCGGCGTTGATGTCGCCCTGGTGCAGCACCACCAGCGGCAGGAACAGCGCCGCGGCCGCGGCCGTCACGCCGATCAGGTCGCCGATCTCCATCTTCCACGGCGTGCCGCCGAGGATGTGGCCGACCTTGAGGTCCTGCAGCATCTCGCCGCCCACGGCCGAGGAGACGCACACCACGCCCGCGACGCCGAGCACCGCGGCCACGCCCGTCTGGCCGTGCATCCCCAGCGCCACCATGAGCAGCGCCGCGATCACCAGGGTCGAGAGCGTGAGCCCGCTGATCGGGTTGTTGCTCGAGCCGATGATGCCGACCAGGTAGCCGGACACCGCGGCGAAGAAGAAGCCGGCGATGATCAGCACGATGGTGGCGACGAGGGCGGCGCCCCATGCGTTGCCGGTGAAGTAGTTGTAGATGAAGAACACCAGCACCGAGATGGCCAGGACGCCGAGCATGACCCGGTTGAACGGCAGGTCGCGCTCGGTGCGGTCTCCGACGACCTCGCCCGCCGCCGCCTTCTTCACGTCGCCGACGGACCGCGCCACGCCGGCGATGAGGCTCTTGCGCATGCGGAACAGGGTGTAGGCCGCGCTGACCAGCATGCCGCCGATGGCGATCGGCCGCGCGATGGTGAACCACACGTTGTTGGCGAGCGCGACCCACTGATCGGTCGTCGGCGTCGCGCCGGCGGGAAACACCGTCGGCCCGATGAAGTAGGAGATGATCGGGACCAGCAACCCCCACGCGACCACGCCGCCCGCGAAGTTCAGCGACGCCAGCTTCGGGCCGATGATGTAGCCCACGCCGATGAACGCGGGGCTGATGGACGGCGAGCTGAGCAGCATGCCGCTCTGGCCGCTGGCCGTGCCGCTCGAGCGCAGGCCGATGTCCGTCTTCGCGAACGCGACGAACTTCTGCCAGGCGCTCTGGAAGAAGTTGATCTGCGACAGGCCCTGCACCACGGCGCCGACGCCCATGGCGCCGAACAGGTACTTGGCCCCGGTGCCGCCCGAGCGGCCGGCCTTGTGGATCTCGGAGGCGGCCACCGACTCGGGGAAGGGCAGCTCCACGTCCTCGACCATGACGCGGCGCAGCAGGGTCACGAACATGATGCCCAGCGTGCCGCCGGCGAACATGATCAGCGAGGCCTGGAGGTAGTGGCCGACGGTCGCGAACTCGGTCCACACGCCGGAGATGTAGAGCGCCGGGATGGTGAACACGGCACCGGCCGCGACCGACTCGCCGATCGAGCCCACGGTGCGGGCGATGTTCTCCTCGAGGATCGAGCCCCGCATCACCCGCAGCACGGCCATGCCGATCACCGCCGCGGGATAGGTGGCGGCGATCGTCATGCCGGCCCTGAGCCCGAGGTAGGCGTTCGCGGCGCCCAGGATCACGCACATCACGACGCCGATGAGCACCGCCCGCAGCGTGAACTCCGCCATGTCGGTGTTCGCGGGCACGTAGGGCTTGAACGGTTGCGTCATGGAGGCTCCGGGACGGCTAGTAGGGAAGGAACGACGTGCCGGCCTGGAGCCGCCGCGTCCACGCCGCCAGCAGGGCCGCCGCGCGGTCGAGGTCGTCCAGGTCCACCATCTCGTTGGGGCTGTGCATGTAGCGGCACGGCACCGACACGACCCCGGTCGCGATGCCGCGCCGCGCCGTGTAGATCGCGTCGGCGTCGGTCGAGGTGCCGCGCGGCGCGGCCTCGATGCTGTAGGGGATCTTCTCCGCCTCGGCCGCGGCCACCAGCTGGTCGAACACCACCGGGCTCGCCGCCGAGCCGCGCGAGAGCACCGGGCCACCCCCCAGCTTGAAGTCGCCCACTTCCTTCTTCTCCACCCCCGGCGAGTCGGTGGCGTGGGTCACGTCCACCACGATCGCCGCGTCGGGCTCGAGGCCGAAGGCGCTGGTCCGCGCCCCGCCGCCGGTGTAGGCGATCTCTTCCTGGGTGGTGCCCACCGCCACCACGCACGCCGCCGGCGGCTGGGCGGCCAGGCGTCGCAGCGCCTCGAGGACCACGAACGAGCCGACCCGGTTGTCGATGCTCCGCGAGACCAGGCGCCGGTTGGGCAGCTCCGCGACGCCGGCCTCGAGCACCCCCGCGTCGCCGACCCGCACCCGCTCGAGCGCCTCGGCCTTGTTCTTCACGCCGATGTCGATCCACAGGTCGGTGATCTTCGAGGCCTTGTCGCGCTCGTCCGCCTTGATGAGGTGGATGGCCTTCTTGCCCACCACCCCGGCGACCGGCCCGGACCGGCCCTCGAGACGCACCCGCTGGCCGACCAGCACCTGGGGGTCCCAGCCGCCGATCGGCGCGAAGTAGAGGAAGCCGTCGTCGTCCACGTGGACGACCATCACGCCGATCTCGTCGAGATGGCCGGTGAGCATCACCCGCGGCTTGCCGCCCGGGTTCACGGTCGCGTAGCAGTTGCCGGCCACGTCGGCCTCGACCTTCGCGAAGCCGGCGGCCTCCTCGCGCCACACCCGCGCCGGCGCGCGCTCGAAGCCGGAGGGCCCCGGCGTGTCCAGCAGCCGCTTGAAGAAGGCCAGTGATCGGTCGTCCATCATTCGCGTCCCGTTCCGCCCGTGGGGTGGCGGCCCAACGTACGCCGGGCCGGAGTCCGTGGCAAGCGGCCGAGCGAGTCGGTGATCGCCCGGAAATGCTCCATCGTCGCCGCGGAATCCGGGCCCGCCGCCAGCCGGGGCACGAGCCCCGCGACCACGGGACGCACCACCAGCGCGCGGCGTCCGTCGGGGCTCACGGTGAACTCGGCCCACAGCCCGCGGTTGGTCCAGGGCCGGTGCTGGGCGAACACGAAGTTGCCCAGCGAATAGAGGATCGGCTTGCCCTCGGCCCAGCCGAGGCCCTGGGGCACGTGGGGATGGTGGCCGAACACGACGTCGGCGCCGGCGCGGACGATCCCCTTGGCGAGGGCGACGACGCTCGCCGGTGGCACGCCCTGGTACTCGACGCCGGCGTGCAGCATCACCAGCACCAGGTCGGCCCCGCTGTCGCGCGCCGCCTGGATCGCCGGGCGCAGCGCCAGGGTGTCCGCCCAGGCCACGCAGCACTCGGCGGGGTGGCCCCGCACCGTGAGGTCGGGGTAGTTGAAGATGGCGGTGACCGAGAACAGCGCCACCGTCCACCCGCGCCGGCGCAGGATCGCCGGCCGGAGGGCGTCGGCCGCCGTCGCGCCCGTGCCCGCGTGCGCCACCCCGGCGCTGTCGAGGTGGCGGAGCGACTCGAGCAGCGCGGCGTGGCCGAGGTCCCAGGCGTGGTTGTTGGCGGTGGAGACGGCCGCGAAGCCCGCGTCGGCCAGCAGCCTGGCGGCCGCCGCCGGCGCGGCGAACGCCGGGCTCAGCGCGGTGTCGGTGAAGGTGCCCCGGTCGAAGATCAGGCTCTCGAGGTTGCCGATCGCGAGGTCGGCGGCGCGGAGGCTGTCGCGCACCGCGGCGAAGATCTCGGCGCCGCGCCCCGGCACGATGTAGGTGCGGGCCACGAGGCGGGCGAGGTTGAGATCGCCGACGACCACGATGCGCAGCGGTTCCCGCGGTGCCTGGGCGGGCGAAGGCGGCGGCGCGAGGCCGAGTGCCAGCGAGGCGGCGAGGCACAGGCGGAGGATCGGCACGCCGTGTAGTATAGACCCGTGCCGCCGCCGCCGCCCGAAGCGCCGCGCCGCTTCACCGCGCCCGATGGCGCGGTGTGGGAGGCGAGCGTGGTGTCCACCGGCCGCACCTCCCCGTACATCGCCCGCCGCCTCGCGCGCCCGGTCGTGCAGTTCCGGCGCGTCGACCCGCCGTCGCAGGCGACGATCTACGCCCCGCTGCCGGATGCCGCCCTGGCCGGCGTGAGCGCCGAGGCGCTGGTGGAGGCCTGGCGTCGCGCCCGCCGCTCCTAGCGGCGGCTAGTCGCCCTCGGCGGGCAGCAGGCGCGCCGTCGCGGTCCCCAGCAGCCGGGTCGCGGCGAGCACCATCACCACGCACGCCACGATCGTGAACGGGGCCCAGGTCGCGTAGGCCGCCTGGAGGAACAGGTACCAGAGCAGTGCGCTGCCGATCTCGAGCGGCCGGCTCATCACGATGAGCGCGACCACCAGTGGGACGGCGCTGGCCACCACGATCGGCAGGCCGGCGGCGCCCGTCAGCGGGCGCCGGGTCGGGCCGATCCACGGCCACAGCCACGCGGGAAGCAGCAGCAGCCAGGCCGCGGCGAAGGGGTTGGCGAGCAGCGTCACGACGACGACGAGGGCCAGGGTCGAGAGCGCCGCCGCCCGGCCCGCCAGGGGGTGCGACACCACCAGGCCCGGCCGCTTGCGGAGCGAGTTCAGCAGCAGCCCCACCAGCACCATGATCAGCAGCGTGGAAACGACCGGCAGCCACCGCGTCGAGTAGAGCAGCGGGTCGCGCACGGTGGCGGGCGACGCCTGGTACGCCGGCAGCATGTCGACCGCGACGCAGGCGCGCAGGGCCAGGAGCCCGGCGATCCCGATCACCCACCAGCCGCCGGCCCGGACCAGCTCGGAGCGGATCGCGGTGCGTGACGCCGGGTCGGCGAGCGCCGCGGTCCAGGCTTCCCAGACCGCGAAGGCCAGCGGCACGAACAGCGCGATCGCCGCCAGCAGGATCCAGAACCCCCGCACCATCCGCTCGTCGCCGAGCCCGAGGTAGTGCACCGGCCCGTGGGGGGGGGGCGCGGGCGCGGCGTCGAGGGCCAGCACCAGCCGCTCGGCGCCCTCGCCCAGGAGCGCGAACGACTGGGGCTTCAGCGTCTCCCAGCGGTCGCCGGGCGTGTGGTAGAGGAACCGGGCGTACTCGGGCCGCCGCGACTCGACGTCGAGATTGACCGCCGGCACCTCGGCGTCGATGAAGGCGCCCTGGTCCGTCATGGTCACGCCGAGCACGCGGTGGATCAGCTCCTCGAGCGTGCCGACGTCGGTCGTGCGCACGCCGCCCGCGGCATAGGCGTCGGCGCTGGCGCGGCGCAGCCACACCGGCGCGTAGTCGTCGTCGTGCTGCCCTTCGCCGTTGATGTGGACCGCCTTGCCGATCCCGTTCTCGACGTGGTCGAGCGCGATCGCCGCGACGATCTCCCGCGGGTCGCGGAGCGAGCCGACCCAGGTCTGCGCTCCCACCAGGCCCCACTCTGCGGCGTCGGTCGCCAGGTACACGATGGTGTGCCGGTGGCCGCGCCGCTCCAGCACCCGCGCGAGCTCGAGCATGGTGCCGACGCCCGAGGCGTTGTCGCCCGCCGACTGGTCCGACGTCGGCTGTCCGTCGTAGTGGGCGGCGAGCACGATGGTGCCGGGCGCGGTGCCGCGGCTCACGGCCACCACGTTGCGGCCCAGCACCAGCTGGTCCTTCACGACGATCGGGAACTCCTGCGTGCCGGCCGAGAGGCCCAGCATCCCGAACTGCGCCGCGAGGAAGGTCGCGGCGAACCGCGCGCCGTCGCTGCCGGTCACGCGGTTGCCGAAGCCCTCGCTCAGGATGCGGGTGTCGAGGAACGCGGAGTCGGCGTTGAACCGCGGGGTGACGGCCGGGATCGCGACGTGCTGGGCGTGCGCGCCCGCCAGCCGCAGGAACAGGAACGCGGCCGCCAGGGCGCCGACCAGTGCCGAGAGGTCGATGGCCGGATGCCGGTGCAGGCGCATGCCGCGGATCTCCATGCGCGGACCAATGTACGGCGTGCGCGGGGCCCCCTCAACCGCGGGCCGGCCGGGCCCGGGGCTTGGGGGCGGGGGTACATTCCGGGCCCATGACCTCCAGCGCAGCCGAGCGGCCCGTTTCGGAGCGACGCGCGATCGCGCGGTTCGTGTCCCTCGTGCTGGCGATTCTCACGACCTGCTGGGCCGTCGTGGGCCTGCTGGCCGCCCCGGCGCTGCCGGGCGGCGGGTGGACCGCGGCCGGGGCGTGGGCGCTGCTCACGATCGTGCCGCTCGCGCTGTTCATCGCGACCCGCGCCCGGCGCGCCTACCCGGGCGCACTGGTGCGCGTGCTGGTGTTCCGTCCGATGTGGTACGCGCAGCTGTTCGTGCTGCCGCTGGCGCCGCTCGGCCTGGCGGCGGCGCTGGCCGGCCTGCCGTTCGGCGTGGCGGGCGGCGCCGGCCGAGCCGCGCTCGCCGCCGGCGCCGTCCTGCTGTTCTCGGCCGCGCTCGCCGGCTACGCCGGCAGCCGGCGGCTGTTCGTGCGACGCCTCACCGTGGCGCTGCCCGGGCTTCCCGCCGCCGTCGAGGGACTGGTGGTGGCGCAGATCTCCGACCTGCACGTCGGCCCGCAGACCTCGCGCCGGTTCCTCGCGCGCGTGGCCGCGGCGGTGCGTGACGCGCGGCCCGACCTCGTCGCGGTCACCGGCGACCTGGTGGACGACTTCCCGCCCGACACGGCCCACTACGCGGCGGCGCTGGGATCGCTGCAGGCGCCGCTCGGCGTGTACGCGATCCCCGGCAACCACGAGGTCTACTCGGGATGGACCGAGCTGCGGCCGCGCCTGGAGGGCCTCCCGCTCACCCTGCTGGTGAACCGGTCCGTGACGCTGCGGCGCAACGGCGGCGGCTTCGCGCTGGCGGGCACGGGCGATCCGGCGGCAGCCCGCGGCGAGCTGGCGCCCGACATCGGGCGGACCCTGGCCGGTGTTCCGGCCGGCACCTTCGTGCTGGCCCTGGCGCACAACCCGGCGCTGTGGCCGGCCCTGGCCGAGCGGGGCGTGCCCCTCACGCTGAGCGGCCACACGCACTGGGGGCAGCTGGGCTTCCCGCGCCTGGGCTGGTGCCTGGCGAGCCCGTTCCTCGAGCTGGCGATGGGCGCGCACGCGCGCGGCCGCTCGCTGCTCTACATCCATCCGGGGACGAACTACTGGGGGATCCCGTTCCGGCTCGGGCACGCCGCGGAGGTGGCGGTCATCACCCTGCGGCGCGGGGAGAAGGCGGAGATCAGGGAGGAGACTGGAGGCTAGTTGCCAGACGGCGAGGGAGAAGTGGTTACCAGTTTCCAGAGGCGAGAATACGGAACGGGCTGCGTGCAAACGGCCATCAGCCATCGCTGGCCGCACCTACACTCACCGCATGGGGCACTTCAGACAACTGAAGGCGTGGCAGCACGCCAAGACGCTCGCCGTGCTGTCCAAGGCGGCCATCGGCCGGCTGCCGGGATCCGAGAGGGACGGACTCGCGGATCAGTGGCGGCGAGCGACGTACTCCGTTGTGCTCAACATCGCGGAGGGTGCCGGTCGGCGAGGCACCAGGGACTTCCGAAAGCACCTGGGCATCGCCCGGGCCTCGCTCGACGAGATCGAGGCGATCATCGACCTCGTGGTCGCGCTCGGCTATTTCCGGGCCGAAGAGCTCGCCAAAATCGAGGCGATCCGGGACGAGGCCGCGAAGACCGTATACGGGCTGCTGAGGAAATTCGCGGACCCTCCGCCCGCCGCCGTCTGACGGCTGGCAACCACTTCTCCCTGCGCCGTCCGGCAACTTCCCCGTAATCCTGGGCCGTCAGTCTCCCGACTTCGCCGCCTCCGCCGCGAACAGCTTGGCGAATCGCTTCTGCTCGCGCGCCCGCCACGCGCCCTTGTGGAACGCGTAGCCCGCCAGCAGCGGCAGCGCGACCGTGGCCTCCGCGAACACCATCTGCTCCTCGCCCAGCTTCACCTTGCCCCACGAGTTCGCCTCGCGCAGGGTCGAGCCCGACAGTGCGCCGTCCCGCTCGTCCGCCACCGTGATCTGCACGGCGTAGCGGTGCATCTCGACGTCGTGGCCGAGCACCTCCGCGGCCACCACGATGTCCTGGGCGAAGTTCTTGGGTACCCCGCCGCCGACCATCAGCAGGCCGGTCGCACCCGCCGCCAGCTTGAGGCTGGTCAGCTCCCGGAAGTCCGCGGCCGAGTCGATGGCGATGTAGCCGTCCGGGTGGTGGACCTGGTGGTGGACCAGGCCGAAGCCGGCCGAGCAGTCCGAGAACGCCGGCACGAAGATCGGGACGTCCGCCCGGAAGGCGGCCGAGACGACGGAGCGGGTCCCCGGCCGGTTGCGCTCGAGCCACGCGCCCATCTCGCGGATGAATTCGCGCGAGCTGACGGCGCGCGGCCCGCCGGCGGCCAGCATCTCGTCGGCGATCTTCCCCACCGTCTCGTCGCAGATGCGGAGCTCGTCCTCGTCGATGTAGGTGTCGTAGATGCGGTCGATGGCCAGGCGGCGCAGCTGGTCGTCGTCGGCGCGCACCTCGCCCTTCCAGTGCCGGAACCCCAGCGCCTCGAAGAAGTCCTGGTCCACGATGTTGGCGCCGGTCGAGACGATGGCGTCGACCATGCGGTGCTCCACCAGGTCGACGAAGACGTCCCGGAGGCCGGCCGAGCACAGCGATCCGGCCATGCACACGATGACCGAGCACTCCTTGTCGGCCAGCATCGCGTCGTAGATGCGCGCGGCGCGCCCGAGGTTCCGCGCCTGGAACGCCATCTCGCTCATCGCGTCCACCAGCGGGCGCACGTCGTGCTGCTTGATGTCGATGGACGTGACCGGCGTCTTCAGGATGTCGCGCTTCCGGGGCTCGGCCATGGCTCCTCCGTAATGAAAAGCCACCCGACCCGGCTACGGTCCGGGTCGGACCGCCATCGCGCGGGTGGGTGGCTTGCTGCCCGGAAAGTTAGGGCGCGGGGACGCGCCGTCAACGGGCGGCGAGGCGGCGGAGCATCGCCGTGACGTCCGCGTCGGACACCTCGTAGCCCTGCCCGCGTCGGCCGGGCTCGCGGATCAAGGCGACGTCGCCCGAGGGCCCGACGCCGACCAGCGCGGTCGCGCGGCCGTCGCCCTCGGTGACGGTCAGGCGCAGCACCCACACGCCCTCGCGCGGCCACTGCCGCCGCACGCGATAGACCCCGGAGGTGTCGGCCGGCGTGAGGTCGAGTGGGATCGAGCGCCGGGCCCCGCCCACCAGGCCCTCGGCGGTGCCGGCCAGGGCGAGCGTCCCGGGGTGACAGCCGTGGACCGCGCGCACGGTGACGAAGGCGCCGTCATCGCCGGCGGACGCCGGCCCAGCCGCGCGCTCCACCGTGAGCGAGGGCGGGCAGGCGAGGGCGCCGGTGGTGGTCGCGGCGCCGAGCGCCGTCGCGAGGACCACGACTCTTCCGATACTGCGCGAAGGCAACACGGATCGCTCCTGGTTGGGGACGTGTCTGGGATGCCGGCCGTGCCACGCCGGTGCGAAGCGCCGGGTCGGTCCGGGGCCGGGCATGGCCGCCGCTACGCCGTCCGCCGCCGGCGCCGGGCGAGCAGCAGGGCGAGCGGGACGCCCGCCAGCAGGCTGCCGCCGCGCGTCAGCCACGCCGGGAGCCGGCCCCGCAGCTCGCCGCCCAAGCCGGCGGCGAACGGCGCGGGCGTGGTGCCGGCGGCGAGAGCGGCCAGCACGGAGCCGACCTCTTCATCGGAGACGGGTCGCGGAGCGCCGCCGAGACCTCTGGGCACACGCACCAGGTTGACCTCACCCTGCGCACCGATCCCGACCACCGCGGTGGCCTTCCCATGACCCTGGTCCACCGTCAGCCGCAGCACCCACACCCCGCGGGCGGGCCACTGCCGGCGCACGACGAACAGCCCCTCCACGCCGGTCGGGGCGATCTCGAGGGCGAGCGAGCGCCGCTCGCCGTTCACGAGACCCTCGGCCGTGCCGGTGATCAACGCCGACTGGGGCGTGAAATGGTGGTAGGCCCGCACCAGCAGGAACGCGTCGCGCGGGAGACTGGAGAACGGGCTGGCGGGAAGCTCGATCGCGATCCACGGCGGCCCGGCGAGCGCGGCCCGGGGCGCGGCGGCCCCGAGGAGAGCGGCGGCCGCGAGGGTGGTGACGGCGAGACGGTTGGGCATTCGGTCGCTCCGAGGTCGGGGATGCGACTGGGATGCCGCCGGGCCGTCGTCGGTTTAGAACACTCCCAGCCAGGCGGCCAGACGCACTGCCGCGCGTTGCCACCAGGGGAGCGTCCCCGGCGAGCCGGGGAGCGCGTCCCACCAGACCCGGAGCGCGCCGCGGTCGAGGGCCCCGACCCGCGCCTCGCTCACTCCGGCGGGCGGCGGTGCCAGCACGGCCAGGCGCCGGTACACGGCCTGGCGCGCGGTCCCCGAGGTGCGGGAGAGCAGGTGCCAGAGGGTGACGGCGTCGTTGGCCGTCGCCGAGCGGATGACCGCCGCCAGGGCGCTGTCGCCGCCTCGCAGGAAGTCGAACCGGTACAGGGCCGCCTTCAACGAATCCGACGCGCGGTCGGCGAACGGCGTGCCCGGCGGGACGCCGGGCCTGGTGTAGGCGGACATGTTGAACGGCACGACCGACGTGGCGCCGCCCCGGCGCAGCTCGACCCAGCCCAGCGCGACGTGGATGAGGCTGCCGCCGAGCGAGTCGACGCTCAACGTGTACGCGCAGCCGAGGTCCACCGCGGTGGCCGCCGGCGTCTCGACGTAGAACAGGCGCGGTGGGGCGGCGATGCGCGCCTCGATCGCGCCCCGGTCGAGCGCGAGGCGGTGATCCGGTCGCGCGGAGAGGAGGCGGACGCGGCTCGCCGGGGCGACGTCCACCTCTCCGATCCGTCCCACGCGGAGGCGCACGCGGCCCGTGGGCGCGGTCGCGAGCCGGCCCTCGGCCAACGTGTAGGGGCCCGAGGCGCGCGCGACCCGCCATCCCGATGGCGCGTCCAGGCGGAGCCACGCGACGCCCGCCAGGCACAGGACGAGCGCCGCGGCGAGCGCGGGGCGCATGCCCCAGCGCGTGCGCGGTGGAGCGAACGGGGCAGGCGCCAGCCCCGCACCGAACGCCCACCGCGGCGAGGCGGTGAGAGGCGCGGCGAGCGGCGGCGCGCCCGAGAGCCGCGGAGCGATCTCGCGCCACAGGCCGAGCGGGGGCTCGATCTCCCTCGGCAGCGCCTTCACGCGCACCGCCAGCTCGGCGTCGCTCACCGTCCGCCGCTTCCGGTGCAGGAGGTTCACCGCTCCAGCGCCTCCCGCAGCAGGCGCCGGGCCCGGTGGAGCTGCGCCTTCGAGGTCCCGGGGGCGATGCCGGTCATCGCGGAGATCTCCTCGTGTCCGTATCCCTCGATGTCGAACAGCACGAACACCGCACGGGCGCCGGGCGGCAGCGCGGCGATCGCGCGCTCGAGGTCCAGGCGCTCCGGTGTCCAGCCGCCGGCGGGATCCGCGGCGTCGACCGCGTCGCCGTCGGTCACCACCCTCCGGTGGCGGCGGGCCGCGGCGCGCCGGTCGGCCAGGACGACGTTGACCGCGAGCCGGTGCAGCCAGCTGCTGAACGCGGCGTCGCCGCGGAAGCCGGGGAGCCGCTCCCACGCGCGCACGAAGGCGTCCTGCGCGAGTCGCCGCGCCTCGACGGCGTCGCCCGCCATGCGGAAGCACAGCGCGTACAGCCGGCCCGCGTGCAGCCGGTACAGCTGCTCGAAGGCGTCGCGGTCACCCTGCTGCGCCCGGCGCTCCAGCTCGTTCACACGCAGCTAGGATGCCCGAGGGCGCGAGCGGGTTTGAAGGCGGCGAGCGCTACTTGAGGAGCAGCTTCGCGATGGTCTGCAGCTGCATGTTGCTGGTGCCTTCGTAGATCGTGCCGATCTTGGCGTCGCGGTAGTACTTCTCGACCGGGTACTCCCTGGTGTACCCGTAGCCGCCGAGCAGCTCGACGCACAGCGAGGTCACCCGCTCGGCCACCTGCGAGGAGAACAGCTTGGCCATCGCGGCCTGCTGGGTGAAGGGCTGCTTCGCGTCCTTGAGGCGCGCGGCGTTGTAGACCATCAGCCGCGCGGCCTCCAGCTCGGTGGCCGCCTGCGCCAGCTGGAACTGGACGCCCTGGAACTCGACGATCGGCTTGCCGAACTGCCGGCGCTCCTTGCCGTAGGCCGTGGCCGCGTCCAGGGCGCCGGAGGCGACGCCGACCATCTGGGCGCCGATGCCGATCCGCCCCTCGTTCAGCGTCTCGATGGACACCTTGTAGCCCTGGCCCGCCGTTCCCAGCACGTTCTCGGCCGGCACCTCGCACTCGTCGAGGATCAACTCGGTGGTGCTGGAGGCGCGGATGCCGAGCTTGTTCTCCTTCTTGCCGACCGCGAAGCCCTTGAACGTGCGCTCGACGAGGAAGGCGGTGATCCCCTTGTAGCCCCGCGACGGCTCGGCGTTGGCGAACACGACGTAGAGCGACGCCTCGGCGCCGTTGGTGATCCACAGCTTCCGCCCGTTCAGCACCCACCGGTCGCCGCGCCGGTCGGCGCGGGTCTCGAGGCCGAACGCGTCGGAGCCGGCCGCGGGTTCGGAGAGCGCGTACGCGCCGACCCACTCGCCGGCCAGCTTGGGCAGATAGCGGGCCTGCTGCGCGTCGTTCGCCCAGCGCAGCAGGCAGTTGTTCACCAGCGTGTTCTGGACGTCCACCAGGATCGCCGCCGACGCGTCGACCCGCGACAGCGCCTCGACCGCCAGCACCGAAAGGAAGAAGGTGCCGCCCGCCCCGCCCAGGGCCTCGGGGATCTCGATCCCCATCAGGCCCAGCTCGAAGCAGGGCGGAATGAGCGACGGGTCGAGGGCGCCGGTCTCGTCCATGCGCGGGGTGAGCGGACGCACCCGCTCCTCGGCGAAGCCGCGCACGGCCTCGCGGAACATCTGCTCCTCCTCGGAGAGGACGGTGAGCGGCAGCGCGGTGGCGGTCATGGCGAGGGGGGCTCCGGCGTGGCGGGCGTCACGCCCGCGGGATCAGTACGTGGTCCAGGTGTCCGCCCACGCGTTCTCGATGGGAACGAGGGCGGACAGCGAGTTGACGGAGGACTGCGTGTAGCACCAGGTCCACTGCAGCGCGGACACGCCGGGCAGGATCGTGTCCGGGGGCACCGGCTGGCCGCGCGACAGGTTGAGTCCCGTGACGACCATCCCGTGGACGATGGCTCCCGCGGCGTTGGGGAG
>Ga0335070_10001604_pt1 | contig 26120 bp, 29 predicted proteins | sample Lox_Sample_13_FD_206722 | JGI IMG/M metagenome (GOLD analysis project Ga0335070, IMG submission 206722) | Soil microbial communities from Loxahatchee National Wildlife Refuge, Florida, United States - Lox_Sample_1.3 | ecosystem: Environmental > Terrestrial > Soil > Wetlands | place: USA...
AAACAGTCCTTTTGTCGCCCCGGCATACACGATGTCGGGATTCACCGGGTCGACTTCGATGACGTTGACTCCCAATGCCATCGATGCCATGAGTTCCTGTTCGGGAATCAGGCCGTTGTTGATTTTCTTCCAAGACACTGCCGCATCGTCTGAACGGTAGATCCCGCCGGTTGTCCCGGCGTAGAGTACGGTCGGATCCTTGTGGTTGATCGCGATGGAGACGACGATGTGGACCTCCTTCATTCCGTTCATTCGTTCTTCCCATTCGCGTCCGCCGTCCTTCGTGAGGAAGGCGCCCACAGTCGTCGCCGCGTAGATCTTTTCGCTGAGCGCCGGATGAAAGACGAATTGGTTCACGAAGGAGACGTGCTCTTTCAAGCCGACATTATGGGGCAGCCAATGTTGCCCGCCATCGGGACTCTTATAGACGGCATCGCCCATCGTGCCGGCATAGATGGTCGCGGGCAGCTGCGGATCGATGGCGACGGTCGTCACTCGTCTGGCACTGAAACTGGGAAATCGTTCCCAGGTTTGCCCGCCATCCCGAGATTTATAGACGGCATCGTTGGTGGCGACGTAGAGGATGTTGCCATTGGTGGGATGGAGTGCGATCGAGACGATCGCTTCGCTTTCTCTTTCACAGCCTGTGAGGGGGAACAGGCATAACAGTCCAAGTAGCAGGCAGGGCAGCCATTGAGGGGCGACATTTCGTCGATGGCGTTGAGGTGTCATCGGCAACGAGGGTCGATTAGAGAATGCGCGGCCGAGGCGCGCCACCTAACCACAGCGATTGCGGGAGAGTCAAGCTCAGGGCTGGATCATAACTTCCGTGCGATCCGTTCAGCATAACCGGTCAATTCCATATAGCCTTGTCCCTTTACCGGGCGATCTTGACTGGTTCCTGTGATCTCGACGGCCCCTTCCCAATAGATGACTTGCGTACTGCGCGAAGTGATGAGCTCTTGACCGGCGAGTTGGGGAGCAGTGTCGAGCACCAGATGCAGGGAGGGAATGACAATGTGCCAGCGTTGAGGATATTGGGCCTTCGTGCTAGGGCTCGTCCAGAACGCAGTGGGTTCCATGGAGAAGTCCCTTAGCGTGAGGTGACGCGTCCGGCCGTCGCGATCGACAAGGGTGCCGCTCGAAGCGGGATCAGTGGATCCATCGTCGCGACGGAGCCGATAGAGCATCAGGTCGGTACCGTTCTCGAGTTGCATGCTAAACCAATCCCATCCTGCGAGATCCGGTCCAAGGTCGGCCGAGCCGAACTCGTGGTCCATCCAGCTGGTTCCTGTGACATCGAATTCCTCGGTTCCGATCGACAGTGTGCCGGTCGTGGCCAGCCTGGTGAAGGAATAATAGTGGGATGCCTGTCCGGAAGCGGATCCTTTGTGACTGACGCCGCCGAGGCCATGTACGACGAGCGGCTTTTCCGGCGACAACGTGACCTGGACCCCGATGGTACCGTTCGACGCGCGAAGGTTCTGTGTGACTGGAACTGCCGCTGGTGATTCAGCGCTCCATTGATCGATCCAGACATGCAACCGATCCCGCTCGGCACCGGCTTTGCCTAGGCCGGCTCGACTGATGTGTTCGGCATAAAGGAATTGTTTACCGGCGAAGTCACTGATTGCAAAGTGGGCGAGATATAGCTGCGTGATGGACCACTGGGACGGAAGGGTTTTGACCTGATTGCGAGGAATCCCGCGGCGAAAGAATGTCAGTTGATAGCCGAACCGGCGTCCGTTTTTAGTCGCGAGGTGCCCCGTGTAGTACCACCATTCAGTCCGAAAGTCATCGTGAGAACCATGATCGCGCGGGAACACATATTGGTAGCCCGGCGTGGCCGGGCGAAACTCTTGAATCGGATCAGCTGCGAAGAGCAGGCTCCCGACAGATGTGCCGATACACAGGATGATGACGATCGCGTGAGGGATTCTTCCTTTGCATAGCTGTCTTTGACGTCCAATCGAGCCTGTGTTGTTTCGTGTCATGATGATTCGGTGACGTCGCTTATAACATGCGTGAACCGAACGCACAATTCGCCAGTATTGATCACGGTTTTCTCCGCCTGAGGCCGCGTCAACTGTGGGCTCGCGCCGTTGACAATTTTGGCAACCATCGGCTATCGTGAGCCATGCAGACTGATCGTGAGCGAGAGAATCAAGGACGTGAACCCCAGGATAAATCGCTCCCGTTTCCCATTCCCGCTCGCATTCCGATCTTTCCTCTTCCGAATACCGTCTTTTTTCCCAAGACGTATCTGCCGCTCCACATTTTCGAGCCGCGTTATCGTCAGATGGTAACCGATGCGGCGATGGGGGGCCAGTGCATCGGTATGGTCTTGCTCAAAGAAGGTTGGGAATCGGACTATTATGGAAATCCCCCGATTTTCGCGATGGGCTGTGTTGGCCGGATCGTGAGCATGCAGCCGCTTGTCGATGGCCGGTCCAATATCCTGCTCCAAGGCCTTGAGCGCTATGAAATCCAGACCGAGCATTGTGAGCGGTCCTATCGTGAGGCCAGCATCAGGTTAACACCACGCGCATCTGACGGCAGGCTCGATCCTATGGTGCGCACCAAACTGGTGCAAACATTGGGAGAGTTTCTCAAGTCACGCGATGACGCGCCTACGTGGCAGGCGTTGTTTCGCGAAGAGGTCACCGACGACATCCTCATTAATTCCGTGTCGACGTATCTGGAATGCACGCCACTGGAAAAGCAGTTTCTGTTGGAAGCCGAGAGCCTCCAGCAACAGGCTCGCCGCCTTGGCGATCTGCTCCATTTCATGATGCACGACCCTCACGGGGCGAAGGGTTGGGGGTAATGGATCGGGCGGTCGCGATCGAGGTATCTCATCTGTCAAAAACCTATGACGGGCATAAGGCCGTCGAGGATCTCTCCTTTCAGGTCTACCGAGGCGAAATATTTGGATTACTGGGACCCAACGGCGCCGGGAAAAGCACAACCCTTCGCACGTTGATTACGCTGCTCCACCCGACGTCAGGATTCGCCAGAGTCTTAGGGCACGACACGGTGAAGGACGCGGACGTCGTGCGGCATTTGATCGGGTATGTTCCGCAGGAGCGGGCGATCGATCGCTTCCTCACCGGTCGCGAACATCTACAACTCCTCGCGGCGCTCTATCACTTGCCGAAAGACGAAGGCGCGAGACGGATTCCAGAGTTGCTCAAGCTCGTTGAACTCGAAGCGCACGCCGATCGCCCGGCCAAGACTTATTCCGGCGGAATGAAGCGCAAGCTCGACATCGCCTGCGGACTCCTTCCGAATCCGAAAATTCTGTTTCTGGACGAGCCGACGCTCGGATTAGATGTGCAGAGCCGTCTTCGCATTTGGGACTATGTGCGAATGCTGAAAGCGCAAGGTATGACGGTGGTGATGACCACCAACTATCTGGACGAAGCGGACCAACTGTGCGACCGGCTGGCCATTATCGACGCCGGAAAGATCAAGACGCTCGGGTCCCCGACCGAACTCAAGGTCGGGCTGGGCGGCGACATCGTCGCACTGACAATCCACGATGCCAACCGACTCCCGGCCTTGGCAGAGGCACTCAAAGGACTGTCCGCTATCCGGGCGGTTAACATTACTTCCCGTGGGCTGGACATCCGGGTGGAGTCGCCGGAAAAAGTCTTGCCGGCCATTCTTGAAACGGCCAGCCGCCTGGATTGCCGCGTGGAATTTATCCAGTACCATCGACCGCGGCTGGACGATGTGTTCATCGCCCATACAGGCCGATCGATCAAGGATGATATTTCAGCAGAGGAGGCGAATATGTGATGCGTTATGCGTAATGCGTCATGCCGGGGAAGCTCGTGTCTCATCGCCCTGGCTTAACGCGTCACGCTTCACGTGTCACGCTTCACGTCATGAAAGAGTATTGGCAAGAAATCAGTGCCTTGACGATGCGATGGGTGCTGCGGCTCAGCCGCGAAAAATTCAGTATGCTCTTCACGCTCGTCCAACCGATGTTGTTTTGGTTGATCTTCTTCGGCAACCTGTTTCAGCGGGCGGCCGATGCCCAGGTGACGCAGGCCCCGAACTACATCAGTTTTCTCGCGGCGGGCGTCGTAGTGATGACTGTGCTGAACAACGGCTTGGCCGGCGGGGTCGATCTCCTCTTCGATAAGGAAAACGGGTTTTTGGAACGGCTCATGTCGACGCCGATCCATCGGAGTTCCGTCATTCTGAGCCGGTTCATCTTCGTGATGACGATTACATCCTTGCAAGTCCTGGTAATCCTCGGTGTGGCGTTCTTGTTCGGCGTCCAGCCGGCGACCGGACTTCTCGGCGTCGCGGTGATATTATTAATAGGGATGTTGTTTGGGGTAGGGTTGACGGCGATTTCGATGGCGATGGCCTTTTCGGTAAAAAGCCACGGCGACTTCTTTTCGGTGCTGGGGTTTCTGTCGCTCCCGATGATTTTCCTGAGCTCGGCGTTGGTGCCGCTGGCGGCCATGCCGGGATGGATGGGTTTCTTGGCGCGATTCAATCCGATGACCTGGGCGATCGATGCGGTGCGGCCGCTCATTCTCTCGAGCTGGGCTGAAGCCCTACCGCATGTGGGGATGGTGGTGGTCGTCATGGTCATTTTTGACGCGCTATGCTTATATGGTGGGGCGAAGGCTTTCCGGCGGGCGATGGGATAGCCGGATGGTGAATATGCAGCCAGCGAGATGGATAGGTGCATAGCTGGGATCCTCAATGCTCGTGAATGAAAGCCAAATCCGTGCGTTGATCCGCCTGTTGGCGGACGAAGACGAGAAGATCGTGAGGACCATCAGTGGGAAGCTGATTGATATTGGCACGACTGCCGTTCCGTTGCTGCAGGAGGCCGAGATCGAACAGCCGGAAATGGCGGAGCGTATTGCGTCGGTGCTTGAAGAAATTCGCGGCGGGAGACTCGAAGACGAACTCATTCAGCTTTCGGGTCTGCCGGATGACCAAATGGATCTCGAGCGGGGCGCCTTCTTGATCGCCCGCTATGCCTATCCCTCGCTGGATGTGCCGTCCTATGGACGCCAACTTGATGAGATGGCCCAGGAGGTGCGTGATCGGATTGGGCCGCGCGCGTCAGGCGAAGAAACCGTGAAGACGCTGAATCGCTATCTCTTTACTGAGCAGGGGTTCAAAGGCAACACCAAGAATTATTACGAGCTCGAGAACAGCTACCTCAATTGCGTGATCGACCGGCGAACAGGGATTCCGATCAGCCTGTCGGTGGTGTATCTGCTGATCGGGAAGCGTCTCGGCCTTCCGGTCCACGGCATCGGGATGCCGGGCCACTTTCTCGTAAAATACGAGTCAGACCGATACAAGATTTTTATCGACTGCTTCAACGGGGGCGCGCTTCTGACCGAGAAGAATTGCCAGCGCTTTCTCACGGAAGCCGGCTATGGGTGCGACGACAAGTATCTCCAGCACAGCCCCGTTCGGGCGATTCTGTCCCGTATGATCAAGAATCTGCTAGCGATCTATTCCAAACTCGATGACCCGATCAAAAAGACTCGGTTCACGACCTTCATCGAGCTTCTCGGCGCGGAAAGTAAAGAGGGCGGGTTGTAGAAGCCGGACTGACCTCGGCCAGTTAGAGCCTGATGGTCAGCCGGTCGCGAGCCAAGAGAATCTTCCCACCATACGCTTCGCCCGCCTGAGATTTGATGTCGTACCGCTCGGCAATCGGATAGAAGTGAGATAAGACCAATCGGCCGACCCCCGCCTCCTTCGCAACCTGTCCGCATTCACCCGCATGTAGGTGAACCGGACCTGGTCGGTTGGCGGGGAAGGAACAATCGAGCACTGCCAGATCCGCCTCTCCGCAGAGCCGCACGAGATTGTCGCAGTATTGCGAGTCGCCCGAATAGGTTAACACCTTCCCGCCGTATTCGATTCGGTACCCAAGACAATGAAGATCCGGGCTGTGAGTCACGGTACGAGGAATCACCTTTGTCTTTCCGATCCAGAACGCACGATCGGACACCTCCTTGAAATGGACCGCAAACCTCGCTTCCCTGAAGCCAGGTAGAGTGGCGAAGAGGTTTCGGAACAGCCGGTTGGTCCCATGAGGACCGATCACCGTGAGCGGAGGCCGCCTGCCGTGTTGATATTTCGTAAAGATTATGGCGTCGAAGAAGAAAGTAATGAAATCGGAGAAGTGATCCGCGTGGTAGTGGGAGAAGAGAATATGAGTGATGTGGTGCCGGTTGGCGCCGGTCTTGAGCAAGTTTCCCAGCGTCCGCGGCCCAAAATCCAACAGCATGGTGTGATCGGTACGGACGAGATACCCTGCGGCTGCTCTCGTGGGATGCACGTTCGTACCGGAGCCGAGAATAGTCAGGCGCATCGTCTGAATCAGAAGTGTTTAGTCGTGATCCTGTCGAAAACTATCCCGGAGACGCAGGAGTAGCGAGCTCAGTGTCTCCGCATCCTTCTGGCTGAGTGCTCGCTCAAAATAGGGTCGCAGAAAGGCGATATGTGCGGCGAACGTTTTCCGGAATAAGGCATCGCCCTTCTCGGTAAGACGCACCTTGATACGTCTGCGATCGTCCTTCACATCGTCGCGCCGGATCAAGCCCTTTGCCATGAGTCGGTCCAACACTCCTGTTAATGTCCCTTTGGTCACGAGGGTTCGACGGGAGAGTTCGGAACAGGTCATGCCGTCGGTATCACCCAGTGTTGCAATCACATCGAATTGTGACGGAGTCAAGCGCAAGGAGCGAATGTGACGACTGTCGGTTCGCCAGAAGGCCAGGTAGGCTTCGACCAGCGGACGCAGCACTTTGAGGTAAGGGTCGTCCTTGAGATCGGGCAGGTCCATGGGAAGAGAGTAGTCCGCATTAGAACGACCGGTCAAGAGGTGGGAGGGAAGCGGCCAGGTGTCCTTCTTGCTCGCAGAACCCCCACGATGAGGCGGTGGTCGCTCGATGCGCGCAGTGAAGGGCAGCCTCGGCCGCTTCCCTAGAGGGAGATGTGGAAGATGAGGATGTGCTCGTTCGACGCGCGCCCTGGAGGATCAGCCAGGCCGCCCTGAGAAGAAACTTAGGGCCAGATTGGGAAAACCATCCAGTTCGTCTGGCTCCTTCGATATCCGCGGTGGAAGACCATCTGATCCTGGATGGGTGAGTCCATCGGTTTTTCCGGCCTCCAGTGAGGAAGCTGTTCCGTTGACGTCGTGAACACCGGCTCCCTATGATGCTGACCCCATGGTCCTTCGCACGCAATCTGGGCAGGCGAACCTGACGGCGATCATCATTCTGCTCGGGCTTGTGATCACCTCCGTCTGGGTCTGGAAGCGCTTGTCGCTGGAAACTCAAGAGTATCTTATCGATCAAGCGGTCCCGATCGTGCTTGCGGGCCTTGCGCTTGGTGCGGGGCTGTTCGCGATCATTCGTAAGATGCGCCGCACCCACACCAAGCGGCGGGTTCGCACGCAGTTGATCGACGCGTTCGAGCGGGAAACCCTGTCGGACAAGAAGTTGGATCTGGCCTTTCAGTTGATCGAAGTCAACGAGTATCGGCTGAAGGGTCTTGAGGTCGTCGCGCCAGCCCTGAAAGATGTGTTGGTCAACACGCTTCAGCGAGCCGTGGGGGATAAACAACATCGGATTCGCGGTATGGCCGCAAGTCATCTCGGAGTGTTGCAAGATACGACCGTTGTGCCGCTGCTGCTGAAGGCACTCGAGGACGACCATGCGTACGTGCGATCCTGTGCTGCCTTAGGGCTCGGACGGTTGCGGGCCCTCGATGCAAAGGAGCGGCTGACGATCATGATGGAAGAGGATTGGGATCAAACGGTGCGAAGCCGGGCGCGGGAGGCATTGGAGCGACTGAAAGGCTAAGTTCTATGGGGCGCTCCTATCGTCGTGGACCCCTTCGAGCAAGACGATCTCCGGCCGACAATTGAAACGGAGCGGAAGAAAAGACCAACCGAGGCCGCGATTGACGTAGAGTCGGCGACCTCGTGCCTGCTGCAGTCCTTCGATGCGACCGTTGCACCCGGGCGGGAGCCAAAACGTCGGTACGCCGGGGAATCGCCATTGTCCCCCATGACTATGCCCGCAGAGGATGAGATCGACGTGATGATGCTCTTCCAGCTGTTCAAGAATATTGGGGGCATGGGCTAGGAGCAGAGTGTAGCGTCCCTCGGCCCGTGGAGGAAGGCAATCCAGATCCGCCCGGTGGAGCGAGGGATCGTCGACTCCCACAATGGCCAGCTCACCTTCATCGGTGGGAATGAAAACGGTTTGATTGATCAGGAGCGTGAGCTTATGCCGATCGGCCAGTTCGGCATAATGACCGATGGGCACGCCGCTGTAATGGTCGTGGTTTCCCAGAGTCATGAACACCGGAGCGATGGAGCGCAGTTGCGCGAGAAAGCGGAACAGATGCGGCAGTCCTTCCGGCACATTGAGAAGATCGCCGGTAACGAAGATCCAGTGGGGACGCAGGTCCCGGACCATGGAGACGATCATGTTGTGGCGGGGAAGGTAGTGGTCGAGATGCAGGTCGCTCAAGTGCACGGCTCGGCGCCCAACCAGAGACCTGTGATGGTCGCTGAGTCTGGAGACATCGTGGTTGGTCAAGCCGAATTCCCAGCCGGGCATGAGGCTGAAAAAGCGGTAGAACGGCTCGCTCATCCAGTGGCCGATCATTGCGCGGGCGCGATCCGGCCATGTCATCCTGCGGCGGCTCATTTCATAACTCGATCCAATTCGGCGCGATCGGCAGGGGTGACGCGATACCCCCGTTCATAGAGGCGGCTCATGCTGTTCATCAAACTTTCAAGGTTGCGGGCCCGATACCAGGTGTCGAATCGATCGGTCAGCGCTTCGGCCTGTACCGTGGGGGAAAGAGCTGTATCATACGACAGCGTGAGCACGTGAAACACATCTTCCAACTCGCCGGGGCTGTACAGTCCGTCATCGTCGCGGTCGCCGACCAGCGCGAATTCGTAGAATGTGAGACTCAGGGAGAGGAAGGTTTGAGTTTTGGCGAAGTCTTCTCGCACCGCGTCCATTCCACCGGGGTACTGTCGGCGACATTCGTCCTCGGTCGCCGCCGAGCTGGTCCGTATCCGGTCGATGCGTTGAACAGGCGGTGACGGAGCGGGTTTCTTTTCCTGCTTATAGAACCACTTGGTACACCCGCTGGCTTGCGAGAACGCCTGTTTGTCGTGTTCGATTTGCTGCTGAATGTGGCGAGTAAACTGCAGAAAGACGTCAGCGGTGCCGGAGATGGCTTCGGGAGCGGGAGTCGCAAGGCTGCTTCCAATGACCACAAGCCCAATGGCGCAGGTCTTGGCTCTGTTGGGGTGGACGGGTCCATTTGCTGAGAACAGGAGTCGAGGCAACATGGCCAAAGTATACCATGATGATGTCGTTAACTTTTGTGTGGTTTAGCCGGCGGCTCTCCTTCTAGCAGGACTAAACCCATAGAAAGAAGTAGGGAAGTCATCGGTGGACCCGTTTCTTACAGCTTCGATCCCCGGAATCGGGGGGCGGATCAGAACCACGCCTGAGGATTTTCACGTGGTCGAACGCCCGCTCTACCTACCCTGCGGAATGGGAGAGCATCTGTACGTGCGAGTGACGAAGCGGAATCTCTCGACGCCGGATCTTGTGCGACGGTTTTCTTCAACACTCGGCATCAAGGCACAGGCGATCGGTGTGGCAGGGCTCAAGGATGCGCGGGCCGTGACCACTCAGATGGTCTCGCTTCATGGAGTGGAAGCGGAGCAAGTCATAGGGATGCCGACAGATGACCAGGTGCTGGCGATTGAAGTGTTGGGCCGGCATCGCAATCGACTGCGGACTGGCCACCACGCCGGCAACACCTTCCGCCTCGCGATCCGAGACGTCGCTCGACATGCGGAAGAGACGGTTCCCCTCGTGCTGGAGACGCTGCTGCGCCGAGGAGTGCCGAATTATTTTGGGCCGCAACGGCAAGGACGGGAGGGGGATAACTTTCGGACCGGAGCCGCACTGCTCGTCGACAAGGCTCGCCGGGAGAAGATGAGCCGAGCCAAGCGCATATGGTACCTCAATAGCTATCAGTCCTATCTGTTCAATCGGATGGTCGCCAGGAGGATCGATCGACTTGATCGGATCCTAACCGGAGATTGGGCGATGAAAGCCGATAACGGCGCCTGTTTTCTCGTGGAGGACGGCGATCGAGAACAGCCGAGAGCCGATCGGTTTGAAATCAGTGCAACCGGTATCTTGTTTGGCTCGCGCGTCTCCTGGGCTGCGGGCGAGCCAGGCGCGATCGAGCAGGCTGTATTGGTTGAAGAAGGCACGACCAAGGAACAACTCGTCCAAGCGGCGAAGGTGTGTGGATTTCGTGGCGAACGGCGATCGCTGCGGCTCCGGCTCATGGAACTGGAATGGTCTCTCGAAGGCTCCGTCCTCACGCTCTCGTTTGCCCTTTCCCCAGGTGCCTATGCCACGAGCGTCCTGCGGGAGTTCATGAAAACACCTGAGATGTCAGGCAGTTCGTTGCGCTAGAGCTCTCGCACACTCTCGTCGAGCTATTTCCATTCATCTGCCCCTGCCCCCGTGGCTGGGTGGTAGAATTTTAGCAGACTCGTCGATCGGAGGTCCTCTCCATGGCGCCCCACCAAGAAACCGTCATTCTTCACGGCCACATCATCGATTCGCTGATCCTCGCGAAGGTCTTGGACACGATTCTGATGATGGGTGGGGCGTTCGATCTTGAGGAAGTTCAGATCGGTAAGACTCGCGAAGAATCGTCCCGGGCCAGAATCGTCGTGCGCGCCGGATCCGCGCAATTACTCAATGACATCCTGCACCGCATTCAGCCCCACGGGGCCTCGATCGAACGCGAGAAGGATTGCGGACTTCAACCGGCTCCGGCAGACGGGATTTTCCCCGAGGATTTCTATGCGACTACCCATTTACCGACACAGGTACGGCTACGGGGAGAATGGGTGGATGTCGAGGGGACTGAGATGGATCTTGGTGTCTTTGTCGATCCAAAGAAGGCGATCGTCCGTACTGTGCCGATGGGAGCGGTGAAACGGGGTGAACTGATCGTGACAGGCCGTGAGGGAATCCGCGTGATTCCCTTACAAAGGCCCCGTGATCGCGACATTTTTGGCTTCATGGAATCGCAGGTGTCGGCCGAGCGTCCGCACCGCCACGTCATCCACGACGTCGCCAGACGCATGAGGTCCATGCGCGAAGGATTCCGCAGAGGGCAGCTGGGGTCGAAGGTCTTGATGGCCGGAGGGCCGGCCATTATCCATGCGGGCGGACGCGATGCACTGACATGGATGATTGAAGAAGGATTCATCCATGTCCTGTTTTGCGGGAATGCGTTGCCCGCGCATGACATGGAGGTCGAACTGTACGGCACGTCGCTTGGATATGGGCACCAGGCTGGACGGGCCGTTCCGCATGGACACGAGCACCATCTGCGGACCATCAACCGAATCCGAGCGATCGGCAGCATCAAGGCTGCCGTGGAGTCCGGCGTGATCAAGGGCGGGATCATGGCGGCTTGCATCAACAAACACGTCCAGGTCGTCATGGCCGGGACGATCCGCGATGATGGTCCATTACCCGGCGTGATTACTGATTCAGTCATGGCCCAGGATGCCATGCGGGCGGCGATTCCCGGGGTGGGATTGGCCTTACTGGTGGCCTCCACGCTTCATGCCGTGGCGACCGGAAACCTGTTGCCGGCCACGATTCCCTCCGTCTGTGTCGATGTGAATCCGGCTGTGCCGACGAAACTGGCGGATCGGGGAAGCTTCCAGGCCGTCGGACTGGTGATGGACGCCGCCTCGTTTTTGCGCGAGCTGACGCGAGAATTAGGATGGACGTCATGAGTCGTCTCCTGGTCTGTCCCCCGGACTATTTCGGCATCGAATATGAGATCAATTCCTGGATGCGCCGGTCGAATACCGTGAACCGGGACCAGGCTGTTCGACAGTGGCATGGCCTGATGCAGGTGCTCGAACAAGCCGTGGGCGCGGTGTTGGAACGGATGAAACCGGTGCCTGGGTTGCCCGATCTCGTCTTCACGGCTAATGCCGGCGTTGTGGTGGGACGTCGAGCCGTACCCAGTCGCTTTCGGTATGTCGAACGGCAACCAGAAGAGGCTCGTTTTGAAGACTGGTTTCGCACGCACGGGTTCGAGGTCTTGTCGTTGGAAAAGGAGTTGTTCTTCGAAGGAGCCGGCGATCTTCTTGGCTTTCCCGACGGATGGTTTGGCGGATACCGTCAACGGTCCGAGATCCGAGCCTTTCCGATCCTCAGCGAGTGGTTCGGTCGAGAGATTATTCCACTCGAACTCGTGGATAGTCGGTTTTATCATCTCGATACCTGTTTTTGTCCATTGAGTGGGGGCGAACTTCTCTACTTCCCCAATGCCTTTGATCGATACGGACAGGCGGCGATCGCCGACAGGATTGCGCCGCACCAACGACTCGCCGTGTCCGAAGAGGATGCGCTCAAATTCGCCTGTAACGCAGTCTGTGTTGGGAAACACGTGATTCTTCCAGACGGATGCCTCGGTACCGAACGGCTTCTTGAAGAACGAGGCTATCGACCCCACCCCGTCCCGCTGAGCGAGTTCATGAAATCCGGTGGGTCCGCTAAATGCCTGACGCTCGCGCTTGATTGAGCCGGCGTACTTCGGCTGCAAACCACTTGCCGATTATTGTTTTCTGAACAGGAACGACGCATAAAGACCGGCGATGGCGATCGTCACGAGTTCAATCGTCAGGAGGAGACGACTCACCACCGCGTCGGAGGTGGGTGGAGCCAGAATGAAATGTATGCCAAGAAAGTCCGGAGTCTGTGACGGTGGCGTTTCCCACGGAGGAAACAGGACTGCGAGGATGAGCACCCCCACCATCCCGTAGAGGACCTGAAGATTCAGAGCCTCAGGCGTGGTATCCCCTTGAGTGGGAGAGGTGGGCGGTGCGCTCTCGAACTGGCGTCCACAGCCGATACAATAGCGGTTGAGGTCTGGCTGCTGCCGCTGGCAGGACGGACAAGTCTTCATCAGTTGTTCTCCAGCGAGTCAATAGTCCATACGGCCCTGATAGGCTACACGGACCTGCGTCGGTTTGCTAGCTGGAATTGGGGATCGGAGGGGAAAACGCGATCAGAAATGATAGGCGACGCCAAAAGCGACGCTTATGGGAGCGTATGTGGCCTTGAAGCCAAAGAAATTCGGGTTCTCTTCAAAATTGAATCGAACGTAATTGTACTTTCCTTCTGCGAACGCGGATATATGTCTGGTGATGTAATATCTGGCACCGACGAAGCTGTTCAGACCGAGCTTGGTGCTCGACTGGGAATTGTCACCTTGGGTCACTGAAGGATCCTTGATGCGAGCGATAAAGATGCCTGGGCCGACACCGAGGTAAGGCTGCAGTCTGGTCCCAGGATACCGAAACACGAAGTTAAGTGGAGCAATAGTCCACACGTGGAAATTGGTACCCGGGACTTCCGTCGTGGATTCAGTCCCCAGAGATGTGCTCGGTCCACCGCCTGAAGGAGTAAAAGTAAACGGAGTTCCTGACCGGAGCGTAATATTTTGTTGCTTGATATGAGGAGTGGTGTAAAAAACTTCAGCTTCGAGACCGAACCATCGAGCCTTGGTAAAGTAGTGGCCTATCTTGCCTCCTAATAGGAACGAAGTTTTCAACGATTGGTCGCTGACGGTTGTCCCGCTTGGGAAATTCACTGTGCCGGAGGGATTTTGAAGCGATGCGCTGGTAGAGGTCAAATCGCCGTTAAACAAGCCACTTCCCGGGAAAGTGGCTCCAAATTGCCCTGCGACATACGACTCCGCCTGCGCGGCCGATGGCATGACGGTACTTTGCAAGAAGAACAAGGGAAAGAAGCTTGCTACGAGCAGCGCCATGCCGGCTCGAACGATCTTCATGCACACCCTCCGAATTCCATATCCGTACACTCCCATCCTATAAGCCGACCGATCTATGGCGAAGGGAAATGTGAAATCCAGACGTTTTGGAGCAAGCCGTGTGCCACTCCCGACTCGTCGATGACGCTATATGTGGGATTGCTTATGAGAGACAACAACATCGACTGTAGGCTGATTGGTGCATTGATGGACAAGCCTGTTCGTTGACAGGGGGAAACCAGCTTCCTATAATCCGCGCGGCCAGCACCGCGCTCGGAGAAGCCACGCGGCCCACTCAACACACGCCACTTAGGGTATTCTTCTCATCATGCCAGCTTTGAGTCAGATCGGAGTGATTGGTGCCGGAGCGTGGGGAACGGCACTGGCAAAGCATTTGGCTCAGAAGGGCCACTCCGTTCAATTGTGGGCCTACGAGCGAGAAGTCGTCGATGCAATCAACGCCACGCATGAAAACTCTCGGTTCTTGCCGGGTGTGACGCTGCCACAGACGCTGAGAGTCACCAATTCCTTGGCACAGGGAACGGAAGGATGCGAGAGCATCGTGTTCGCGGTTCCGTCGCATGTCGCTCGGGCGGTCCTCCAAGAGCTGGCCCCGGTCCTCTCCGATGAGGCAGCCATCATCAGCGCGACCAAAGGAGTCGAAGAAGATACGTTGAAACTGATCACTCAAGTCATGGAGGACGTGCTTCCGCAGTCATGTCACCAGTCGCTGATGGTGTTGTCCGGGCCAAGCTTTGCGACTGAAGTCAGTCGAGGACAACCAACTGCGCTGTGCCTGGCAGGGAAGAACAGCACGATCGTGACCCGATTCCAGTCGGTGTTGATGTCCTCGACGGTGCGCGTGTATGCAGACCACGATGTGGTAGGAGTCCAATTGGGCGGCGCGCTGAAAAATGTGATGGCGCTGGCGGCCGGGATCATCGACGGGCTTGGGCTCGGCCACAATACGAGAGCGGCGTTGATTACCAGAGGCTTGGCGGAAATGGTCCGTCTCGGTACAGCCATGGGAGCCGATCCACGCACGTTCTACGGATTGTCAGGGGTCGGCGATCTGGTACTGACCTGTACCGGAACGTTGAGCCGCAATCATATGGTTGGTGTGCGATTGGGGCAAGGGGAGCGGTTGGAGGCAATCCTCGGCGGGATGCACGCAGTGGCCGAAGGGGTGCGGACTGCCAAGGCGGCACAGGGGCTCGCACATCGACATCGAGTGGAAATGCCGATTGTGCAAGAAATCAACGCGGTGTTGTTCGAGGGAAAATCCTGCCGTCGAGCCGTAACCGACTTGATGGAGAGGGAAGCCAAGGCGGAAAAGGGGGCGTCGTGAGTCCGACGAAGCTCCGACAGCTCCTCGCCAAGGTCCGGCGCGGCACTCTCTCGATCGAGGCGGCATTGAAACAGTTGCGCACCCTGCCTTTTGAAGATTTGGGGTTTGCCTCTCTCGATCACCATCGGTCATTGCGGCAGGGGTTCCCGGAAGTTATTTTTTGTGAAGGGAAAACTCCGGCCCAGATTCGCGTGATCGCGCGATCCCTGTTGAATCACCATCGTCCGTTCTTGGCCACACGCGCGACGAGAGAACTGGCGACGATGATCAGGCGACTCGATCGTCGCGCCGTCTATCACGAGGCGGCACGAATTGTGGCCATCCGCGATCCAAAACGGACCCTACGCGGTCATGTCCTCGTCATCACGGCCGGTACGTCCGATATCTCGGTTGCGGAAGAGGCAAAAGTCACGGCTGAGGTGATGGGGAGTCATGTCGAAACCCTCTACGATGTGGGAGTCGCGGGGATTCATCGCTTATTGGAGCGGCAGCATCGTCTGATTGAAGCGAAGGTCGCAATCGTTGTAGCAGGAATGGACGGGGTCTTGCCGAGCGTCGTTGGAGGCTTGGTGGACTATCCGGTGATCGCCGTGCCGACAAGCCGAGGCTACGGAGCAAGCTTCGGCGGGTTGGCGGCTTTGTTAACGATGTTGAATTCCTGTGCAGCGGGTGTCGGTGTGATGAACATTGATAATGGATTCGGGGCCGGGTGTCTGGCGCATCGCATTAACATCTTGGGCACGGGAGCTAAAGGCTAGGGGAAGAAGATTGTCTCTTGCCACTCGTCTCGCGTCGCTGAACCGCTTATTTCACTTCTAACGTGCCTCGTTTTGGCCAAGAGACCATCATCGTCCGCGGTCCCTTCTCTCCATTCGCCAACAACTTCGCCCGGACTTCGAATGCATAGATGCCTGGTACAGCCGGTTGTTTTTTGTGATCGAATCCATCCCATGTCAACACGAGCGGGATGCGCGGAGGATCGGCTCCGTCCGTTGTGGTATGAGGCTCTATCGGTTTTCGACTAGTGAGAAACCGGAGCGATGTTTTCGAGGGAGAGGTGACGAGAGACGAAAGCTCGAGGATGGTCGCGCCACCCAATTCCTTGGGCAACTGGACCATCGCCGAAAATTCCAACGTGCCGTTGGCGATCGTGTAGGGATTCGGCGCAACTTTGAGTTCGAGGATTTTCAGCTCCGGTTCCGGACGAGGAGTTCGCGGCTTGGACTTTGCCTGTACCTCAGTTGTAGCCCACAGGATGACTGCGGCACAGAACAGGAGCCAGATTCCGCGCCATGCCAAGGAGCGAGAACACGATCGGTTGAACTGGAAGGCGTTGCGCCAGGTGTTCATAACAGGGATGAGAGAGACATCACCGACAGCCGAGGCCGCTGAGGGGATAACACAGTGCCATGGGGCTGTCAACGATCGTCTCGCGCCGATTGCCGTTCCGCAGCGCCTTGGGTAAGATGGCTTCGCACGATTCCGGATGAACGACGGAAAGGATGGTCAGTGGGAGCGCATCTTCATTTCGACTGTTTCTCTGGTGTCAGTGGGGACATGGTACTCGGAGCTCTCGTTGACCTCGGGGTACCGTTTTCGCAACTGGTGAAAGGATTGACCGGTCTGCGCCTGTCGGGATTCACTCTGAAGAAGCGGCGTGTTCGTCGAGGTGCGGTACACGCAACAAAGGTCGATGTCATCGTTCGCAAAGGGCTCCATGAACCGCTGTCATTAAAGCGTATCCATCGAATTCTCGTCGCCAGTCGCTTACCTGAGACCGTCAAAGAGCAGAGTCGATCTGTCTTCGAACGCCTCGCAGAAGCCGAGGGACAGGCTCACCGAGTCGCTAAGGCCAAAGTACATTTTCACGAGGTGAGCGTGTTGGACTCGTTTGTCGATGTTGTAGGGGGAGTGTTGGGCTGTCATCTCTTGGGTGTCACCCGCATTACGGCCTCTCCTATCAATGTGGGAGGTGGAACGTTACATTCCATGCACGGAATTCTCCCGGTGCCGGGGCCAGCGGTCGCAGCTTTGGCGAAGGGTATTCCGATTTACAGCGCGGGGCCGAGGCGGGAACTGGCGACACCGACCGGGCTGGCCCTACTGAGAACACTGGCGTCGGAATTCGGTCCCATGCCGACGATGATGCCAACGGCGGTGGGATATGGAGCAGCGGATTCGGATCCCGACGACTGGCCGAATGTCTTGCGTGTGTTTTTGGCTCGATCAAATGTCCGAACCGGACGTGAACAAGATACGATTCTCCAGGTCGAAACAAATCTTGATGATGTGAATCCCCAGACCTATGAACACGTGATGGAGCAGTTGTTTGCCCACGGTGCACTTGATGTGACGCTGACTCCAGTTATTATGAAACGGGGTCGGCCGGGAATCATCGTGACTTGTCTTGTGGCTCCGGCAAATGTCGATCCGGTGCTCGAAGTGTTATTCAAAGAGACGACGGCCTTGGGAGTGCGGATCCAACAGATCAACCGACAGATACTGCCCCGTCGTTTTCTCTCGGTAAAGGTGCGCGGCGGGTCGGTCCGAATCAAAATTGCTGCGGTGGATGCCACGAAGGACAAGGCGGCCCCGGAGTATCTTGACTGCAAGCGGATTGCGGAACAGACGGGTCGTCCGGTGAAGGATGTGCTGGAAGAAGCGATGATGGCGTTTGCCAGGAGCAGAACCGTCAGGAGCAAGGATTTGCTGTGACGGTACTGCTGTATAGTGGTCTGTTCTTTCTCTCGGTCGTCGTGACGCTCGGAGGTTGTGCCCTCTTCACCAATGCGATCGAATGGATTGGGAAAAGGTTCAACTTGTCCGAAGGCGCGGTTGGCAGTGTACTCGCTGCGCTCGGCACGACATTGCCTGAGACATCGATCCCCATCATTGCGATCTTCTTTGGAACTGGACGCGAACAAACTGAAGTGGGTCTGGGAGCGATCCTCGGCGCGCCTTTTATGCTGAGCACGCTGGTAATTCCCATCTTGGCAGCCCTCCTCGTGGTCTATGCTCGTATAGGGAAACGGGGTCGCACCTTCCATCTGAATTACAAGGACGTGACCGTCGATCTCTCGTTCTTTGCGGTCGCCTACGGTGTCGCGATCGCCTGTGTCTTTCTGCCGTCCCGGATCATTCACGCAGCGGCAGCCGCTGGGCTCATCGGGCTATATCTCTATTACATGAAGCTGAAATTCGGGGAAAACGACGACGAGATTGGAGAGGGCGGAATCGAGCCGCTCATCTTCTCAAAAAGTTCCGCAACACCTCCTTACTCGATGATCGGCCTCCAAGGTGTGATCGGATTGATGGGGCTCATTCTCGGCGCACATCTTTTCATCACTGCCGCGGAAACGATTGCAGGTATGCTGACAATGTCACCACTGATCTTGTCCCTGTTGGTCGCACCGCTCGCGACGGAATTGCCCGAGATGTCCAACAGTTTTTTATGGCTCTATAGGAAGAAAGATCGATTGGCGGTCGGCAACGTCACCGGTGCGATGGTGTTTCAAGGGACATTCCCGGTTTCGGTGGGGCTGCTCGGAACGGAGTGGGCATTGAGACCTACGGTGGTGGTCACGATGGTGCTCGCGGTCATTGCCGCAAGTTCTTGCCTGCTCCAAACAACATGGGGAGGCCACTGGCGACCCTGGTTGCTCAGTGGAAGCGCACTCCTTTATATAGGATACGCCATCTATCTGTACGGTTGGTGAAAATGAAGAGACCGCCGGCGACACAATCACAGAAGTTGCCGCTCTTGGGGATCACAATGGGTGATCCGGCGGGGATTGGCCCCGAGGTGATTGCCAAGGCGCTGGCAGGGACGGCATTGCGACGGTTGTGTCGTCCGCTTGTCATCGGGTCGGTTCCGGTGATGGAGCGAACGATCAAGTCATTGAAGCTGAAGCTCCGGGTCGCACCGGTTGCCGACCACGATGCCGCGCCATTTCGACCCGGCCAGGTGGCGATTCTCGATCCCCTCGACCCTCCGCTCGGACGATTCACCGTGGGAGTTGCAGCACCGGAGACCGGTGCTGCTTCTGTGGCCTTCATCAAGAAAGCGGTCCGGTTGGCAGAGCTAGGGTGCATCGACGGCATCGTCACCGCCCCGATTAACAAGGAAGCCATCAACATGGCTGGTTGCCATTACCCCGGCCATACGGAATTATTGGCGGACCTGACCCATTCTCCGGAAAGCGGCATGATGATCGTCGGTGGGCCGCTCAAAATTATGTTCGTGACGACTCACGTGGCGATCAAAGAGTTGCCGGCGGTATTAACACAGGCGCGCATCGAAAAGGCCATTCGGCTCGCGCACAGGGCTCTGCGAGAGTTGTTCCACATCCAGAAGCCGAGAATCGGAGTGGCGGCGTTGAACCCACACGCAGGGGAACACGGTCTGTTCGGCAACGAAGAAGCGACGGCCATTCGACCGGCTGCGCGCGCAGCTCAGGCACAGGGCATCCTGGCAAGTGACCCGTTGCCGGCTGACACGCTGTTTGGCAAGGCGGCGCGTGGCGACTATGATGGTGTGGTTGCGATGTATCATGATCAGGGATTGATCCCGCTCAAGCTTGTCGCGTTCGGCACCTGCGTGAACGTGACCGTGGGACTCCCGATCATCAGATCCTCGGTCGATCACGGGACCGCCTACGACATCGCAGGGAAGGGAGTAGCCGACCACGGCAGCTTGCTTGAAGCGGTCAAGCTCGCAGCCAAGCTCGCAAGAGGCCGCGGGTACCGGCGGACTGCTGCTCTGGAAGGATTAGCATGACCGAAAAGCTCCGGCTTGGGCTTGCCGCCATTCAGCAACAAATGAGGGAGTTGGACGAGATCGCCAAGAAAACGACGGAAGATCTCAATACCGTTGCGGGAACGGAACGGGTGACGAAATGGAAAGCTCGGACGGCCGCTATGCTGAGTCAGGCCCTTGGAGAACATGAAGGGAAGGCCTTCGCGAGGCAGCAGCCAGGTCCGTCATTTACGAACGACCTGTTCGAGGAATTTACGGACATCGTGGACTATTACCGCTCGGCCCTCCGGACGATGTCGAAGAAGCTCGAATCGTCGATCCCCAAAACCAGTTGATCCACTTTAATGGATGCCTCGGCACCTCCCGCGCGCAAGTCCTTGGGCCAGCATTTCCTCATCGATCAGAACATCGTGCGCAAGATTGTCGCGCTGGCCGATGTGCAGCCTGGCGAAACGGTGTTTGAGATCGGGCCGGGCCGTGGGATTCTGACCGAAGCTCTCTGCCGGGTCGCGAGTCGTGTCATTGCAGTCGAAGTCGATCCACGGTTACATACGTACCTGGCGGGACGACAATCTGATTACCCGAATCTTGAGCTCATTTTGGGAGATGTGCTGACCTACCCGATCGATGATCTGCCTTACGGAACAGTGGCGGTGGCGAACTTGCCCTATAACATCTCGACGCCGATCCTGTTTCGGTTGCTGGCGGTCGGGCCGCGCCTCAGTCGAATGGTACTGATGCTTCAGGCGGAAGTTGCGGCCAGACTGATGGCGAAGCCAGGCAGTCGGGAATATGGTCTGCTGTCCGTCATGGCGCAATCAGCAGCGGAGATCGTCGAGGGATTTCGCATCTCGGCTCAGTGTTTTCGTCCCAGGCCGGAGGTGGCGTCGGCGGTCGTATTGCTGCGCCATCGTGCCACCGCGCTCGTGTCGGGCGAGCAGCAGGCCAACTTCCATCGGATCGTCAAGGCGGCCTTCGCTCATCGCCGGAAGACGCTTCCCAATTCGCTGCGCGACGAGGGATATGTGGTCGATCGAGTAGTGGATGCGCTCCATGCGCTCAACCTCCCGCTGACGGTCAGGGCAGAAACTCTGTCCGTTGAACAATTCATTGCATTAACGTCTCAAGTCGCGTGAGAAGAAACCGCCCTGGGAGAGGAATTCGGCCGGTCGTTCGTTTGAAATGACTCGTTCCCTATGCTAGCATCCGCCTATGGGTGCCTCCACCACGGCCAAGCGGGGCGATGCCCGGCGGGCCTCATCTCCGCCCTCTCATCTCAAACGCGAAGTCATCGGGGTTGTACTGATTGCGTTGAGCCTGCTGACGCTCCTGAGCCTGGTTTCCTTTGTCCCAGGCGAAGGGAAAGTCTTGTCCGGATCGCTGGCGCCGCCGCCCAGGAACCTCATCGGGTCGGTCGGAGCGCTGTTTGCCTCCAGTCTGTTTTTTCTGATTGGGGGAGCGGCGTATCTTTTCCCTCTCCTTCTCGGTCTGATAGGGGTGCGATGTTTCACGCAGAGTACGCTCTCGATCCGCATCCGCAATGCGGCGGCCTCTTTGGGCGCACTCCTTTTCCTGAGCGGGTTCCTCCATCTCGAAGTGACCGCAGTGCCGACTGTGTCGAGCGGGTTTGTCTATCGCGGCATCGCCGGGGGAATCTGCGGACAGCTCTTGGCCGAAGGCTTACGAATCTATTTTGCTAGTACCGGGGCGCATATCCTAATTATTGCGGGGTTCTTGGTGTCGATGCTGTACACGACACCGGTGTCGCTGGCTCAACTGGCACTTCGTCTTTCTGAATGGTGGAGCCGTGCGGTCAGCCGCATCTCTGCCTTGATTCCGGAGCGAGGTCCTGCGCCGGAGCTCGAGGCGCCGGTGAAAAAAGCCAAGGCGAAAGCAGCTAAATCGATCCGATCGGTCATTGAGGAAGTCTTGCCGGCGACAGAGCCTTCCCCGATTGTGGACTCAATTGTTGCTGGACCGCTTCCGAAGCCGATTGAAGAACCGCTTGAATCGGTCGAGACCGAGCCGGAACTTCAGAAATCGGCCGTCCAGGACGAAGCCGATGATTATGTGTTGCCGGATCCGGCCGAGTTACTCAGCGAGCCGTCCGGCGCACTGGCTCGGATGACGGACGAAGAGCTGAAAGCGCAATCGGAGACCCTCGCACGTGCACTCCTCAGCTTCGGCATCGAGGGGAAAGTCACGGATGTCCGGCCCGGGCCGGTCGTAACGATGTATGAATTCGAGCCGGCTCCGGGGACCAAAGTCGCCAGGATTGTTAATCTTGCCGATGACCTCGCTCTGGCGATGAAGGCGATCAGCCTGAGGATTGTTGCGCCGCTCCCGGGCAAATCCGTGGTGGGCATCGAGGTGCCGAATCCCTATCGGGAAACCGTCTCCTTGAAAGATGTAGTGACCAGCGAAGTATTTACCAGAGCACGATCGAAACTGACGCTGGCGCTGGGGAAGGATATTTTCGGAGTGCCGGTGACCACCGATCTGAAGACGATGCCGCACTTGCTCGTGGCGGGAGCCACCGGGGCCGGCAAGAGTGTGAGTCTCAATACGATGCTCATCAGTATCCTTTTCTCGGCCAGGCCGAACGAAGTGAAACTACTTCTGATCGATCCCAAGATGTTGGAGTTTCAGACCTACGATGGTATCCCGCATCTCCTGCGCCCTGTGATTACCGATCCAAAGTCGGCGGCCCGCGGATTGAGTTGGGTGGTCCAGGAAATGGAGCGACGCTATAAGTTGTTGGCCGAAGCGGGGGTGCGCAACATCGATGCGTACAATCGCAAAGTTGCCGGGGCACAGGGTGTGGTTAGTGAGAGCAGTGCCGAGATCAAACCGGATCAACCGGAACTCCCCATCCAGTTTCTTTCGGAAGAGGAGCGACTGTCAGCCGGAGAGAACGCGATTCCGGAAGGAAGTCCGGGCTCGTTCTCTCCCCCTCCGACTCCACCTGAGCCTCTCCCGTACATTGTGGTGATGATCGATGAATTGGCGGATCTGATGATGGTGGCGCCCAAAGAAGTCGAAGACAAAATCGCGCGACTGGCTCAGATGGCCCGGGCGTCGGGGATCCATCTTGTGCTGGCGACCCAACGGCCTTCCGTCGATGTCCTCACGGGATTGATCAAGGCCAACTTCCCAGCCCGTATTGCATTTCAGGTGTCTTCCAAAACGGATTCCCGCACGATTCTCGACTCGAACGGGGCCGAAGCTCTCCTGGGCCGCGGCGACATGCTCTATCTCGCATCCGGCACCGGACGTCTCGTTCGATTACACGGGTCGTTCGTGTCCGACGACGATGTCCGTCGCGTCGTTGAGTTCGTCAAAGAACAAGCGATGCCGAGCTACAATCAAGAATTACAGACATTGAAGCAGGAAGAAGCGAAAGAGGAAGAGGCTCAAGACGAAGTCTACGAGCAGGCGAAAGATCTTGTGCTATCGACGGGTCAAGCTTCGGCATCGCTGATTCAACGCCGTCTGCGCGTCGGTTACCCGCGTGCCGCGCGCATGATTGAGCAGATGGAAACGGAAGGGATTGTCGGGGCCGCAGGACGTGATGGAAGGCGGGAAGTGCTAGCCCGGCGGGGTCCCGTCGGTGATGCGCAACCATGAAACGGAGGTTCATCCTGAGTCTCGCAGGCCTTCTCCTGTTTGGGGTTCCTGCCTGGGCTGCGGACGAGCCGATAGACGAGCAGGCTCGGAAAGAAGTTCGCGAAGTCGTGAAACGTCTCCAGGCTCGGTATGAGAAGACCAAGGATCTTCAGGCCGACTTCACTCAAAAGACTCTGATCGAGGGTTTCGAGCGGCCTGTCATGTCTTCGGGGAAAGTCTATATTAAGAAGCCCGGGCGATTGCGGTGGAGCTATCTAAACCCGGCAGTGGAGGATATCTACGTCAATCGGGATGACGTCAAAGTCTATGTTCCGGAACACAAGCAAGTCATGATCGGCAAGTTGACACAAATGGCGTCGTCCAAGGCTCCACTGGAGTTACTCCAGGGAGCTGCACGATTGGACGAGTCGTTCGACATTGAGCCGACTTCCGGAAACGGAAAAGGGGTCGGAGGAATCAGATTGCTGACGTTGATTCCGAAACACAATGGCAGTGAGAGTGGTAAGACATTGCAACGGATCGTGGTGGAGGTCTTTCCCAAGACCTACTTTATTCGGACGGTGTCCCTCTATGAACTGAGTGGCAATGTGTCGACGTTCGAGTTTTCAGCACCGCAAGCGAATGTTGGAATGAACGACGAACCCTTTGAATTGAAGCTGCCGTCCGATGTGGAAGTTGTGAAGGCACCGGTGCTCAGTGCACCATGACGTCGAGGAAGGAGTAAAGGAAAACCGATGAGCACGATGACAATGAGTTCAGTGGCGCAAGCAGTGGAACGAGCGGTCGCCTCCCTCGACGTCGATCAACTGCGCCGTCAATATTGGGAACAGAACGAATTCCTTTTCGTGAAGCAATTTCTTCCGAAAGCAATCGTCGAAGCCCTGCTCGTTCCTCAGGCGCAAGGGGTCAAGGGAGAACTGAATCGTAACTACATCCCCGGTCATAAGAAAGGCGGCAGTGTTAGCTACTACACCGTGATAGAAAAGGCCCCGCGCTTCCTCGACCTCTATCGTTCGGAGGCGTTCATCGAGTTTGTGAGTCGACTGGCCGATGTCAAACTCCACCTCTGTCCTGAGAGTGATCCACATTCCTGCGCGCTCTACTATTACACGGAGCCGGGGGATCACATCGGGTTCCACTACGATACTTCCTATTATAAAGGCGCTCGTTATACGATCTTGATGGGGCTGGTGGACAAATCGACGCACTGCAAGCTCGTATGCGAGTTGTTCAAAGATGATCCGGTGAAACAACCACGCCATCTGGAACTCGTCACAGAGCCCGGTGATCTGGTCGTGTTCAATGGCGACAAGCTCTGGCATGCGGTAACTCCGCTTGCCGAGGGCGAAGAACGCATTGCATTGACGATGGAGTATGTCACCAACCCGGAGATGGGACCCTTCAAACGGCTCTATTCCAATCTCAAAGACTCCTTCGCCTATTTTGGACTTCGCACCGTCTTCAAGCGGGCCTTCTCAGGATCAAAGTCCTCTCGATAGCCTCTGGTTTTCGCAGTCCGTATATCCTCCGTCATCATGTCGGATGGCAGACGTGTGGTCATGAGACGTGTCCCGAAGAGGAAGTTTATGAGTCTCGTAAGGGAAACGTCGAAGTAATGGCTGGGATTGTGCCGATGGAACTGTGGGCTCGAATGGCGAGACGAAGGAGCCCGCGGAGTGCATCCTGATCATAGGGTTTGCTTATGCACGAGAAAGCGCCGTGCGACAGGGATCTAGCGCGGTATTCCGGTGAACCAAAGGCCGTCAGAATGATGACAGGGAGCGAGGGATGCTGTTCTTTGAGAAGGTCCAACACGGAGAGCCCATCTCCGTCTGGTAACCCGATATCGAGCAGGACTGCATCGTACGGAGATGCCGTGGCTTCCGCGAGTGCACCACCGCATGTTGAGGCACATGTGACCTGGTAGCCTTCGTGCTCGAGGAGATCATGTAACGCGGCGAGAATATCCGGATCGTCGTCAACGACCAAGACGGCCGGATTGTCGTTCTGACATTCCATTCTATTCATGGTTCGATTGCAAACCGGATGTGATAGGGGAAAAACTATTGGTGGGATGAGGTGTCCCGCTCGATGTGACACGAGGGCGCAGTTTCAACGATTGTCCTATCAATCGAGGGCGGCCGGGTCGGAGCTGTCTCGCGCGTCTCGGGAACGGAACACGATTGAGGGTCTCGAGTTCGGTGAGCGATACACGAATAGCCGAGGCGACGAACCAGGCGAGAGTCAATCCCGGAGTCCAATACACCGCATCACGCATGCGATCGGCCAAATCCGCGGGTAGATTCACTGTCAGCCGAACCGTTCTCGTTCGCGGCTCGTCTAAGTGGTCGCGCGTTTCAGAACCTGTCTGTATTCTTGTCCGGCCCTGTTTAGTTGGAATCAGTAGGTGATCGGGCAGGCGCCGCGACATGAATGACCTCCTAGACAACGTGGGTGGTCGAACGACGAGAT
>Ga0335070_10001605_pt1 | contig 26120 bp, 24 predicted proteins | sample Lox_Sample_13_FD_206722 | JGI IMG/M metagenome (GOLD analysis project Ga0335070, IMG submission 206722) | Soil microbial communities from Loxahatchee National Wildlife Refuge, Florida, United States - Lox_Sample_1.3 | ecosystem: Environmental > Terrestrial > Soil > Wetlands | place: USA...
GGGCAGCCGACTTGCTTGTGTGAGACTTGGGTCCGTGCACGCTACCCGGTTCGGGCTTCGCGACTTTTTCCTCTCTATTTGTGATCGTGGCCGTCCTCTGCGCCGGAGTAACCTCGGGCCGGAGGTCCTTCGGGTCCAACGTCGCAACCGTGGCCGGAACCGAGTCGTCCGCCTCGACGATCGTCTTGGGTATTTTGCGATTTGATCCGTTGACGGCAACCTCGGTCTTCACCACTAGGCCTCCGGCGGTCGGTTTGGCCGGACTTGGCGCCGTGACGGTTGCGTCATCGTCATTGCTTTCTGCTTCAGAGTCTGTTTCCGCTTCTGAAACACTGCCGGTTGTCGCGGACGGAGTCTTTTGTGCTCTTTTACCGGAAGGCTTGGAATCCGCGCTTCGCTCGACCGCAGGCTCGGGAAGCTCCGCCGCGGGAGGGGTCTTCGCTGCGACCGCCACCCGGCTTTGCTGGCCATGAACATCGATGATCAACCGGTACGGATTGGGCAGCAAAAAAGCGTCGTAGCTGGAAAGATCGTCGACTTCCAGGACGATGCGAGTGCGGCCGGGTTGGAACTCAGCGACGCGAATCTTTCTGAGGAAGCCGTCATCAACGTCGAAGGTCTTGCCCACCAGAGTGGAGGCCAGCCGGGTATCGCGGAGGTCAAAAAAGATGCGATCAGGATGCGCGATACGTTGCGATTCGAATTTCACTTCCTGCTCAACATCAATCGCGACGCGAGTGTAATCCGGGGTGGACCAGTGGCGGACCCCGGTGACCCGAGGCAGTTGGCGGCGGGGGCGGGGACCAGCCGCTGTCTGCTCTTCGCCACTGGAGCGCGGCTTCTGTACCGATTGCCGCGACTCTCGTTCCATGTCTTCCGCTTCGGCGGCTAGTTCTTTCAGCGCGGCGCGAGCGTCATCGGCAAGGTGGTTACGCGGATAACGACGGAGAAAATTCTCGAAAGTGACCCGCGCTTCTTCGGGATCGTCCAAGTCATCCTTGTAGACTTCGCCGATGGTGAAGAGCGCATCGAAGCGGTACTTGCTCCCCGGATACTCCTTGCGTAAAAAGCGATACTGTTCCACGGCGCCGCGGAGAATCTTGTTGTCGTCGAACTGGCGGCCCATCTCGACCATCAGTTCAGCCGTGGCCACTACACTCGGGTCCGCCTTGGAGGAAGTTGGCGAGCCAAAGTACACGCGGCGGTAGGCGTCGATCACGCGCTGGTATCCGCGGCGCGTGCGTTCATCCGCGGGACGGCCGTTAAGGGCCTCACGCATGCGCTCGGCTTTGGCGAATTGCTGGCGGGCCCAGGCATCGCTGTGATGAATTCGTGCCCAGGCGGATGCGGACGGCAGCACCGCCAGCAGCAGTGCGGCGCTCCAGCGCAGGGCACGCGGGCTTCGGGATAGGGTCGTGAAAACCTGGGTCTTCAACTTGCTTCCGTAATCGCTGTTGCGTTCCCCACTGTCAAGGGAGACGCAGGTTATTCTGTGTTCGTGATGTGCAGCACTCCACGAGCGTCGCGCTCGACGCGCACCGGGTCGCGCACTGGGTTCCCAATAACGTACGAGCCGGGCTCACCTCCGCCGAAATACAGACTCGTGATTCTGCGCACGTAGTCTCGTGTTTCTGCAATCCGCGGAACCCCGGCGCGGCGCGATACCTTCCCCGTGCCCGCGTTGTACGCCGCCAGGCTCAGGCGGATGTCACCGCCATAACTCTCCAGCAGTGTCTTTAGATGCCGGACCCCGGCATCGACGTTTTGTTCTGGGTCGAACGGATTGGAGACTCTGAGCGAACGGGCGGTAGAGGGCATCAACTGCATCAGCCCCATCGCGCCCTTCCGGGAGACTGCGTTAGGGTTGTAGTTGGATTCCACCTTGACCACGGAGCGGACTAGGTTGGGATCTACGTTGTGCCGGGCAGCGGCCTGAACGATGGCCGCATCGATTTCTTCCTGCGTGAACACACGGCCGCGGTTCAGGCGGATTTGCGAAACACCCTCAAGATAGGAATTGACTTCCGACGCCGCCGAACGGGCCGCTCGGATGACCGCCCCGCTGGTCGGGACCGGCTTCCAGCGATGTTCGGTAGTGCTCCAATAGACCAGACCCGATTGCCGAGGCGCCGGGCTGACCGGTTCGGGCCGGGTGGGCGCCTCGTCGTTGACGTAAACTTTGCGCCCGAATTCATCGGTCGTAGTCGTGATGCTGTTCCGCCCCGGGCCTGACTCCGCCCAGGCAGGCGACAGGGAAAAGAAGGTCGCGATTGTTGTAACCATCAGGGCGACTTTCAGGTACGTTCGCATACGCGTCTCGGCCCACCCGAAAAGCACAAAATTCCCTCCCGGGCGCCTACCCGCGAACCTGACGGAGAATCGGAACCAGAGTATGCCGATTATAGGGCGCGGTGGGGACTGGAGCAATCTCTCTGAAGGGCGTAGAACCACTGGAGTAATCTGCGTAAGTTACTGACGGGCCTTGCTTTTGCAGAGGGAGCTACGAGCTGCGAGCGACCTGATCGCCGTGGCTGATGCAGCCCAAAGCTGGGGTTTCACTTCTGCATTCTGCCTTTTGCCTTCTGACTTCCTCTACAATCTCCTTTCGGCAAAGAAACGTCCCCATGAACTCCCAGGCGCTTCGCGATCTCTTCGGGCAGGTCCGCAAAGGCAGGCTCTCGGCGGATGAGGCGGTCGAGCGCCTCCGCCACCTGCCCTTCGAGGATCTGGGCTTCGCCAAGGTGGACCATCACCGCGCTCTGCGCCAAGGCATGCCGGAGGTCATCTTCAGCGAGGGTAAAACTCCGGCGCACGTGGCGGAGATCTTCAGCCGCCTGGCCCAACACGGGGGAAACGTGCTGGCAACTCGGGCGAACGATAAGCAGTACGCCGCGGTAGCAGCCAAGGTGGAGAAGGCTGAGTATCGCCCGTTGGCCCGGGCCATCGTCCTCCGGCGCGACTGCAAGCAGCGCGGCAAGGGCGTGATCGCGGTGGTCTCGGCCGGAACCAGCGACATCCCCGTGGCTGAAGAAGCCGTGGTCACGGCTGAGATAATGGGGAATCGAGTCCAGCATATCTACGATGTGGGCGTGGCCGGCATTCACCGGCTGCTGGCACACCGTGGAGCGCTGACGAAGGCGCGGGTGATCATCGTGTGCGCCGGGATGGAAGGCGCCCTGCCGAGCGTGGTCGGCGGGCTCGTCGGCGTGCCGGTGATCGCCGTACCCACCAGCATCGGATACGGCGCGGCGTTTCAGGGCTTGGCAGCCCTGCTGGGCATGATGAATTCCTGCGCTTCGAACGTGAGCGTGGTGAACATCGACAACGGTTTCGGCGCGGGATACGTGGCCTCGCTGATCAACCGCAAGTGAGCTGGCACAAATATGGCCCTGCTCAGCCGTTTCAGGCCCTGGCCTTGGGCCATTGCACCCGAGAAGCCTATGAACAAGATCGCCTTCCGACGTTGGCTTCCTGTTTTCACGGTCACGCTTGGCCTACTGTCGATCGCTGCCATATCCTGTCCGGCCCAGCAAAAGGAATTCGCCAAGTGGCCAGCCGGAGCTTCCCCGAAAGAAGTCGGCAAGCGCGTGGCGGAGCGCTTCGTCGCCAATGCCACGCTCCGCGGTGACTACGCACCCTACCCGGCCGCCTGCACCTGGTATGGCGCATTGACCTTCGCTCAACTCGCCGGGGACCATGACCTCTCATCGCGACTCATCGAGCGCTTCGATCGCGAACTCACGCCCGAACTATCCACCAGGCTTCTTCAGAGCCGGCACGTGGACTACTCCGTCCTCGGCGCGGTCCCGCTAGAAATCTACATGCAGACGAAGCAGCCCGCCTATCTCAGCCGAGGCAAACTCATCGCCGACCACCAATGGGAGTTGCCCACGCCCGACGGCCTGAGCAGCGAAACGCGCTACTGGATCGATGACATGTACATGATCACGATCCTGCAGGTCCAAGCCTACCGCGCCACTGGAGACGCCAAGTACATCGACCGGGCGGCCCTGGAGATGGACGCCTATCTTTCCAAGCTGCAGCAGCCGAATGGACTCTTCTATCACGCCCCGGATGCTCCTTTTTTCTGGGGTCGCGGCAACGGTTGGGTGGCGGCTGGAATGACAGAACTGCTGCGCTCGCTTCCCCAGAATCATCCCCGGCGCGCACGGATCATGGCGGCCTATCAGCAGATGATGAAGTCGCTGCTGAAGTACCAGGGCAAAGACGGCATGTGGCGTCAGTTGATCGACCACCGGGAAGCCTGGCCCGAGTCTTCCAGCACCGCCATGTTCACCTTCGCCATAATTACAGGCGTCAAGAACGGCTGGCTCGATCACAAAACCTATGGCCGGGCCGCGCGTAAAGGATGGCTCGGCCTGGTCCACTACCTGAATGCTGATGCCGAAATACGGAACGTCTGCGAAGGGACCGGCAAAAAGAACGATCTCAACTACTACCTCGAGCGGCGGCGCCTCACCGGCGACCTCCACGGCCAGGCTCCGATCCTCTGGTGCGCCTCAGCCTTGCTGCGATAAGCAGTAACGCTCAGTCCTCCTGTGCGGGAAAGGCGACGTCCACCAGGAACACCAAGGCACGCAAAGGATTGGAGTCAGAGCACAACCAAACCGACCGATTGGTCGCCAATTCCACTGATACAATTTCTCGGTTTGCCATCCGCCGAGACGCGTACCCCGGCGTCTCCAAACGAGGTGTCTTTGTGCCGGAGACTCTGCAGCTTTCTCACCCAACTCCGCTGACCAGCCTGACCGAAGATGAAATTCTCTTCCGTGACAACATCCGCCAGTTCGCAGAGGATAAGATTCGCCCCCTCTCCAAAGAAATGGACGAGAAGGGCGTATTCGATCATGGGCTCATTGACCAGTTCTTCCAGCTCGGGCTGATGGGGATCGAGATTCCTGAGCAATACGGAGGCGCGGGCGGCAAGTTCTTCGAGGCGATCCTGGCGGTCGAGGAGTTCTCCCGCGTCGATGCCTCGGCCGGCGTTGTCGTCGACGTGCAGAACACGCTGGTTGCGAACGCCTTCCTGCGCTGGGCCAACGAGGAGCAAAAGAAGCGCTACCTGCCCAGGCTTGCCACGGACACGGTCGGAGCCTATGCCTTGAGTGAGGCGGCATCCGGCTCGGACGCCTTCGCACTGCAAACCAAGGCGGAGTTGCAGGGAAGCGATTTCGTCCTCAATGGCCGGAAGCTCTGGATCACCAATGGAAAAGAGGCAGGCGTGTTCATCTTGTTCGCCACGGTCGATCCTTCGAAGGGATACAAGGGGATCACGGCATTTCTGATCGAGAAGAACTTCCCCGGCTTCACCGTGGGCAAGAAGGAAGACAAGCTCGGAATTCGCGCCTCATCGACCTGCGAACTGATCCTGGAAGATTGCCGGGTGCCGAAGGAGAACGTGTTGGGCGAAGTAGGCAAGGGATACAGAGTCGCAATCGAAACGCTGAACGAAGGGCGCATCGGGATCGGCGCGCAAATGCTGGGCGTGGCGCGCGGCGCCTGGGAGTGCGCGGTGAAATACGCACAGGAACGCAAGCAATTCGGCAAGGCAATTTCCGAGTTTCAGGCCATCCAATTCCAGATCGCACAGATGGCCACTGAGATCGAGGCGGTACGCCTGATGGTGTACAACGCGGCGCGCATGAAGGATGCCGGCGTGGACTTCGTGAAGGAAGCCGCCATGACTAAGCTGTTCGCCTCGCAAGTGGCAGAACGAGTAACGTCGCTGGCAATCGAGATTTACGGTGGATACGGCTTTACGAAGGACTATCCGGTGGAAAAGTACTGGCGTGATTCGAAGATCGGGAAGATTTACGAAGGCACGTCGAACATGCAGCTGGCGACGATTGCCAAGCTGGTGCTGGGCAACTGAAAATACCTGCCGTAGGGGCTCGTAGGCTTATATTCTGGGGTGGGGAACTACAACTGGTCTCATAAATGGATGGGGTGGAGGGCACGGCTTCCCGGGGTGCCCAGAACGCCCTCTCTTGGCGTTCTGGGGTGGAGGGGTGCCGATCGGATCCGCCCAGAATGCGGGCTTTAGCCCCTGAGGGCGGTTTCCCTCGGCCGTCGGAGCATTTAAGAGACCCAGTTTCAGCGTCATTCTGGCGGCACCCACGCGACACGGATCGCCGGCTCGGCTATGATCGTGTGGTCGCGCGGGCCCTTTCAGATTTCAATGTCGATGACGACTCTATCCCAGGACGCGCTATCCGCAACAGCCGCCGTGGACGTGAGTGCGACAGAAATGTCCCGCGAGACCGCATGCCGATTGCTTCGGGCGAACGACGAACTGTTACCCGATCTGCTAAAAGCGGCGCAGGGCCTGCGGGCGCGCTTCAAGCCCGGTGTCATCACTTACTCGCGCAAAGTCTTCATCCCGCTGACCAATCTCTGCCGCGACTATTGTGGCTACTGCACTTTCCGGCGCGACCCCGGTCAGCCCGGAGCGCACACCATGACGCCCGACGAAGTCATGGAAGTCGTGCGCACAGGCGAGCGTATGGGCTGCACCGAGGCGCTCTTCAGCCTGGGAGACAAGCCCGAGTTGCTCTTCCCGGAGATGCGCGACACACTTCGGCGGCTGGGATACAAGTCCACGCTGCACTACCTGGAGGCGATGTGCGAGAAGGTGCTGCGGGAATCAAGCCTTCTTCCGCATCCCAACCCCGGGCTAATGAGCGCGGAGTGGCTGGAGCGGCTTTCTCGCGTGGCTCCCAGTCTCGGCCTGATGCTGGAAACGACGAGCACGCGGTTGCTTGCCAAGGGCGCCGCGCACGACAACGCGCCTGACAAAGATCCGGCAAAGCGCCTGCGCGTAATCGAGGAGGCCGGGCGGCAAAAGATTCCCTTCACGACCGGCATCCTGATCGGAATCGGCGAGACGGCGGAAGAGCGCGTGGATTCGCTCCTGGCCATCCGCCGCCTGCATGAGCAATACGGATACATTCAGGAAGTGATCATCCAGAACTTCCGCGCCAAGCACGGGACGCCGATGGCCCTCTGGCCCCAACCGGATCGCGGCGACCTGCTTCGGACGCTCGCAGTAGCTCGTCTGCTGATGCCAGAGATGAATATTCAGGCGCCACCGAATCTTTCCGATCCGTATTATGCTGATCTCCTCGACGGTGGCATCAACGACTGGGGCGGTGTCTCGCCGCTTACACCGGATTACATCAATCCAGAGATGCCCTGGCCCCATCTGGACCAGTTGCGGCAGCGCACGGAAGCGAAAGGATTTGAACTACGGCAGAGGTTGCCGGTTTATCCTGAGTTCGTACCGGCCGCAACTGTCCACGGCGAATTGCTCAGCCAGCGCCTTGGCGCTGCGGCGAACGAGGAAGGCTACTCGCGGAGGGTGGCATGATCCCGGTACTCACCGGCGGAACCGGGGGCGCAAAGTTCGTCGATGGGCTGCGCCAGGTCGTTCCCCCAGAGGAATTGACGGTCATCGTGAACACCGGCGACGATCTGCTGTGGTGGGGATTGTACGTTTCGCCTGATCTCGATTCCATCACCTACATGCTTGCTGGAAGGTTGAGCCAGGAGCGCGGCTGGGGCGTGAAAGGCGATACGTTTTACTGCCTGCAAGCGATGGGACTGCTGGGACAGCCTATATGGTTCCATGCCGGCGATCGCGATATCGCGACGCATATTCTTCGCTCCAAGCTGCTGGCCGAAGGCAAGACGCTCAGCGAGGTGACGACGGAGATCGCGGCTCGGTTGGGAGTCAGAGCGCGAATTCTGCCCATGAGCAATTCGCGGGTCGAGACGCGAATTGGGACTCCGATCGGGGAATTGAGCTTTGAGGAGTATTTCGTCGAGCGTTGGTACCAGGACCCGGTGGAGTCGGTGCACTTCGCAGGAGCCTCAGACGCAGAACCCGCTCCCGGCGTGATTGAGGCGATCCGGGCAGCCGAGGTGGTGCTGCTGGCGCCCAGCAACCCGGTCACGAGCATCGCACCGATTCTTGCCGTTCCCGGAATCCGCGAAGCGCTGCGTGAGACCCGCGCCCGTACGGTTGCGGTCAGTCCAATCGTTCACGGCGCGGCCGTCAGCGGCCCCGCCGGCATTCTGATGCAGTCGCAAGGCTTTGAGGTTTCGGTCCTCGGGATCGCCAAATTCTACCAGGACTTCCTCGACGTGCTGGTGGTGGATTCGAGCGATGAGCCATCCGCAGAGGAGTTGCGCCAAACGGGGATGCGCGTCCACTGCACGCCGACCATCATGGCCAGTCAGGCCGACCGAGTCGCCCTGGCAAAAGCCGTGATGGCTGCTGCTGCAGAAGAACCTCCAGCCCCACAAAGAGCATCGGATGGAACATGGTACTCGTTCCGGTAAAGAATCTCGCGAACGCCAAGCAGCGCTTGTCTTCGGTGTTGAGCTCCGAAGGGCGCCTGCTGCTAGCGCGCTCGATGTGCGCGGACGTCCTCGAAACTCTTGCGCGCTGGCAGCAACGGCCCGAAGTGGCGGTCGTCACCAGCGATCCCTTTGCGCGTGATCTGGCAGCGCGTTTTGATTTTCAGGTAATCGTGGACGATGAGAATCCGGGCGAGACTCAAGCCATCGAGATGGCTACCGCCGCGTGCCGGAACCGGGGAGTAAAGAGCACGCTCGTGATTCCCGCCGATGTTCCGCTGATCGAAACTTCGGAACTGCAGAAGATCATAGAGTCGGCTCCTCCCCGCGGAGCGGTGTTGGTACCGGACGCGGCGCGACGCGGCACAAATGCAGCCTTGCGCTCGCCCGCCGATTTGTTCCCGCTGCGTTTCGGCAACGACAGTTTCTTGCCGCACTTGGCCTCCGCAAAGGCAAGCGGATTGCCGTGCGTCGTTTTGGAGCTGCCTAGTCTTGCCCTCGACATCGATCGCCCTGAGGACTTACAGGAATTGGCGGCCGCGAGCGGCGAGCGTCATTCCCAGAAGCTGGCCCGAAGCTGGAGCCTCAACCGACGCGAGCAGGTTTGCCTTGGCTAGGCGAAATCCAGCGCGGGAAGTCCGGATTCTTCCTCTGCCGGTAGCGGGAGAGATCCGCGCCGGGGATTCGTTGAGCGCAAAGTTGCTGCGGGCCGCAAAGGATTCAGGGGTGCGATTTGAGGATGGCGACATCCTCGTCATCAAGCACAAGGTGGTTTCGAAGGCGGAAGGAGCGCTGGTAGAACTCGACCAAATCCGCCCCTCGGTCTCCTCGCGGGCATGGGCGCGCCGCTACGGACTGGATGCGCGCGTTACCGAACTGGCGCTACGCGAGAGCCGCCGGACGGTCCGCCGCAAACGCGGGGTGCTCATCACCGAGACTCGACATGGCTTCATCTGTGCGAATAGCGGCGTCGATGTTTCGAACGTGGACGGCGGACGGCATGCGCTGCTACTGCCGGTGGATCCGGACCGCTCGGCCCGGAAGTTGCGTCGGGAGTTGAAGAAGCTGTTGGGGAAGGAAATCGCGGTGATTGTCAGCGACAGCTTTGGCCGTCCCTGGCGGGAAGGGCTGACTGAAGTCGCTCTCGGTGTGGCTGGGATCCGGCCGCTCTTGGATTACCGTGGATGCCGCGATCCGCATGAATATCCGTTGCGGGTGAGCGTGGATGCGGTTGCGGATGAACTGGCTTGTGCTGCTGGGCTGGCATGCGGCAAGCTGAATCGCACTCCAGCGTGTATCATTCGAGGGTTTTCTTACCGCCGGGGGAATGGCAGTGCACGTGAGTTGATCCGCCCGGCAAAGTACGACCTATTTCGATAGGAGAACGGTATGACCTGGCGTTCCCCGGAGCTGGAAAAATTCCCGTCGCTGGCGTGGGACGACATAGCGCCCCACGCCTCCGCGGAAGTTCGCCGCGCGCTGGAGCAGGAGCTCGAATATCAGGATGGCGCGTCCCTGACCGCCGGGCAATGCCTCGCCCTGGCCCACAGCGAAGGCGCGGACCTGATGGCGTTGCTGGTGGCTGCCGACACGCTGCGCCGCGAGCTAGTCGGAAACATCGTCAGCTACGTGGTGAACCGGAACATCAACTTCACGAACATCTGCTTCGTCGGATGCAAATTCTGCGCCTTCAGCCGGGGCCCACGGGAAGCCGACGCCTATTTTCATTCTTTGGAAGACATGGCTCGGAAGACCAAAGAGGCGTGGCAACTGGGAGCGACGGAAGTCTGTATTCAGGGCGGACTGCCCCGCGATCTGCCCCCGTTCTACTATCGCGATATTCTGCGGGCGGTGAAAAACGCCGTCCCGCAGATGCACATCCACGCCTTCTCTCCGATGGAAATCGTGTACGGCGTGGAACTCACCGGCATGCCGCTGCGCGACTATCTTTCCATGCTGCGCGACAACGGGCTCGACACACTGCCGGGAACAGCGGCCGAGATTCTGGATGACGAAGTGCGACTGATCGTGTCGCGCAACAAGCTATCAGCCGCTCGCTGGCAGGAAGTGATCCGGGCGGCGCACGAGTGCGGCATTCCGACCACCTCGACCCTGATGTATGGACACAGAGAAACGCCGGAGCACTGGGTTCGGCAGATGCTTTTGTTCCGGCAGATTCAAGACGAGACCGGCGGGTTCACAGAGTTCGTGCCCCTGGGATTCGTGCATCAGAACACGCTCTTGTTCCAGCAGGGGCTGGCGCGCACGGGCCCGACGCTGGCGGAACATCTGAAAATCCACGCCCTCGCCAGAGTCTTGCTGGCTGGCTCGATCGATAACATTCAGGTTTCCTGGGTCAAACTGAACTGCAAGTTTTCGCAGCTCTGCCTGCAGGCGGGAGCGAACGACTACGGCGGGACGCTGATGGAAGAGAACATCTCGCGGGAGGCGGGCGCCACCGCCGGTCAGTACACCAGTCCGGAAGATTTCCAGTCTCTGATTCTGGAAATCGGCCGCATCCCCGCCGAACGCAACACGACATACTCACGCATGAAGATCAAGCTGCCGATGGAGGCGGTCACATCGGAATGGGCACAAGTTCCGGAGTTCGTATGAGCCGCACGATCGCAGTGATCGGAGGCACGGGTCCGGCCGGCATGGGGCTGGCGTTGCGTTGGGCTCGCGCGGGAGAAACCGTAATCGTCGGCTCGCGCGACGCCGCGCGGGCCGAGCGGGCAGCCGATGCGATCCGGAACCGTGTCGGCCCGCAGACGAAGATATCGGGGCAGGAGAACGCGGCGGCGTGCGCAGCGACTGATCTGCTGGTGCTGACGGTGCCATTCTCTGGCGCGGCGACTCTGCTGAGGCAACTGAAACCCGCGATTCGCCCGGGAAGCATTCTGATCGATGCTACGGTTCCCCTGGCTGCCAGCGTCGGCGGACGCGCCAGCCGCACGCTCGGGGTCTGGCAAGGCTCCGCAGCGCAGCAGACCGCCGAACTGGTCCCCAACGGAGTATCCGTGGTGGCGGCCTTCCAGAACGTCTCCGCCGAGTTGCTGAACGACGATGCGGATCTGGATTGCGATGTGATCGTGTGCAGCGACGATCCCTCAGCCACGCAAGTCGCCATGGAGCTGACAGTGAAGATTCCCGGTGTGCGCGCCATCGACGGCGGGAAACTGGAAAACGCCCGCATTGTCGAACAGATCACGGCCCTGCTCATTGGGCTAAGTATCCGTCACAAAGGGCACGGTGGGATACGCATCACAGGACTGCCCGACTCCGCCTACAAGTTGGGACCGAGGTAAGACTCTAGTTGGGAACTTAGGGAAGCTCTGATTTAAGTACCCTGAATCCTCCCCGTGCCGAAGCCTGCCCGAGCGCAGTCGAAGGGTGCCCTCCGTGGTTTACGCTTTTCCGAAGCACCTACTCAGAGCCTCCTCAGCCCATCTCTGTTCCCATCAAATTAAGGCGCTTCAAGCACTTGCGGCGCACGGCGATCCTCCCTGCTGTGGCCAGCCTCACAGCTACGAGTGACCCGCATCACACCCCGTTGCGATAGTGAAAATCCATAATGCCGTTTGGGCCGCGGGAGCACGCATGCTCCCGTCCGGTGGGGGTATGCGTGGCGAAAGGCCGTGTTTCGATCGTCGTCGAGCGATGTAAGGCGTGTGGCTTTTGCGTCGAGTTTTGTCCCACCAAGGTCCTGGCGCTTTCCTCGGCATTTAATTCCAGGGGCTATCATCCGCCCCACGTAGTCGCGCCAGAGAAATGCAGCGGCTGCGATCTGTGCGGCATGTACTGTCCCGACTTTGCCATCTACGGCTACAAGAACCCGGCTCCAAAAAGCGAAGAGCCCAAGGCGGAGGTGAACCATGAAGGCTGATCCGCGGGGCGTTCTGACGGGCACACATTTCATGGATGGCGATCACGCTTGCTGCGAAGGGGCGCTGGCGGCCGGAGCGCGGTTCGCTGCGGGATATCCGATCACACCTTCGACCGAGGTCGTCGAGCGTTTTGCCGCGCGCGTTCCGACGGTCGGCGGCAGCTTCATCCAGATGGAAGATGAGCTGGCCGCCTCGATTGCGTTGCAGGGAGGGGTCTGGGGCGGAGCCAAGGCTTTCACGGTGACCTCGGGGCCGGGATTCTCGCTCATGATGGAACACATCGGCTATGCGGCGATGACCGAAACGCCTTGCGTATTCGTCGATGTGCAACGCGGCGGCCCTTCCACGGGTCTGCCGACCCTTCCAGGACAAGCGGACATGATGCAGGCGCGCTGGGGATCGCATGGCGACTACGAGATCATCGCGCTCTGCCCGAACTCGCCGCAGGAATGCTTCGATTTGACGATCAAGGCGTTCAATCTAGCCGAAGAATTCCGCGTGCCGGTGATGTTCATGATGGATGAAGTGGTCGGGCACATGACCGAGAAAGTCGTGATCCCGGCGGCTGACCAGATCGAAGTCACGCCGCGTAAGCATACGCACAAACCGGTGGAGGAATACCTTCCCTACCAGACCAACGGCGACATGGTGCCGGAAATCGCGCACGCCGGCGAGGGGTACCGGTTCCACATGACGGGCCTCACGCACGATGAGCGCGGCTATCCGAATATGACGCCGCAGGCACAGCAGAAGCTGGTGATGCGGTTGCAGAAGAAAGTGCGGGCGGCCGCCGATCGCATTGCCATGTCCGAAGAAGAAGCGACCGAGAATGCGGACGTCATCGTAGTCTCATACGGCATTACTTCGCGAGTTGCGCAACGCGCCATTGATTTGGCGCGTGAGCGTGGTCTGCGAGTCGGCAAGCTGCGGCTGATCACGGTTTGGCCCTTCCCCGAAACCAAGATCCGCCAGCTTGCCGGCCGGACCCGCGCGTTTGTGGTGCCGGAGCTCAATCTCGGGCAGATGGTACGCGAAGTGGAACGTGCCGCCGAAGGAAAAGCGAAGACGATCCTCGTGCCGCACGCCGGAGGCAGCGTGCACCATCCCCAAGAAATCCTCGCCGCCATCCAGGAGGCCGCCAGATGAGCACGCTCGTGAATCCGCCCATCAATCCGGTTGAGCCGTTTCTGCGCAGCGACCGCATGCCGCACATCTGGTGCCCGGGATGCGGGATCGGCACGACCGTGAACTGCTTTGCCCGCGCGCTGATCGAATCGAAGATCGACCTGAAAACGCTGGCGCTGGTTTCCGGCATCGGTTGTACCGGCCGCGTCGCCGGCTACGTGAAGCTCGATTCGTTCCACACTACCCATGGCCGCGCCATTCCGTTCGCCACTGGACTGAAGCTGGCGAATCCGAAGTTGAACGTTGTGGTGTACTCCGGAGATGGCGATCTCTCGGCGATCGGCGGCAATCATCTGATTCACGCCGCGCGCCGCAACATCGATCTGAAAGTAATCTGTGTCAACAACCTCATCTATGCGATGACCGGGGGCCAGTCGGCGCCAACGACACCGGGACACGCCATTACTTCCACCTCGCCTTACGGATCGTTCGAGCCGGCATTCAATCTGCCACACCTGGTGGAAGCCGCGGGCGCGGTTTATGTGGCGCGCTGGACGACCTTCCACGTCCGGCAACTGGCACGCTCGATCGGCGAAGTTTTCCAGAAGAAGGGATTCAGCTTTATCGAGGTGATCTCGCCCTGCCCAACTCTCTACCAGCGGCGCAACAAGCTGGGCGACGGCCTCGACACGATGAAGTACTACAAGGAAAAGAGCAAGACCAAGCATGGCACGCCGACCAGCGAGGTGGGGCTGACCATGTCTGGCGAGATCATCGTCGGCAAATTCGTGGATCGCGATCGCCCCGACTATGCCTCGCTCCTGAAAGCGCAGATGCACGAGAGCCTGGGCGACCGCTACGTGGACTACGACGAAGAACAGGGATTTGCGTGCGTCGACGACAGCGGCTGCGGGGAGGATTCATGCCACTGACGGAGGTTCGCATCGCGGGATTTGGGGGCCAAGGCGTCATTCTCTCCGCTCTGGTGCTGGGCAGGGCGGCTTCGATTCACCAGGGCGAGTTCGCCACCATGACCCAGAGTTTCGGTCCGGAAGCGCGCGGCGGCGCCTGCAGCGCGCAACTGGTACTTTCGGACAAGCCGGTGCTGTATCCCTATGTGACCCATCCGGATGTACTGGTGGTGATGTCGCAGGAGGCGTACACGAAATTTGCGCCGGAGCTGAAAGACGGCGGTACGCTGCTGGTGGAGCGCGACCTGGTCCGCGTGACTGACCTTCCCCGCCACACGCGGGTGTACAGTGTGCCCGCCACCCGCTTAGCCGAGGAACTCGGCAAGCGCATGGTGCTGAACATTGTGATGGTTGGCTTCTTCGCCGCGATTACGCGTCTGCTGGAACCGGACGCGGTGCGCAAAGCCGTAGCCGATTCTGTGCCGTCGAGCTTCCGCGACCTGAATCTGAAAGCGTTCGACAAAGGCTACGAGTACGGAAAGACCGCCCTGGCCGCCGGCCCGGAGACGCCCGACCTGGAACACGAAGCCGCTATATCGCAGGAAGCGCAGTAAAGGAAGCGAAGCCCGTCCAATTCCTCTGTCATCCCGAGCGAAGCGAGAAGTTCACGCAGTGAACTCCTCGCGAAGTCGAGGGACCTTGTGTTCCATAGCAAATCGGCACACGATGCTTACCTAGATGGATTCACCGATTAGTACAGCGCCGCCCGCACCGCGGCGCCGCATAAACCCCGGGTCCCTCGACTGCGCGGAATGACAAAAGGGGATGAACGATCTGCCCTACTCCTCCACTGCCTGCGCGTTCATCTCCTGCGCGGGCTCTCCTCCCGCTAACCCCTGAGCCACAATCAAGCGGCGGGCTTCGATGCGCAGCTCAGGCAGTGCGCGTCCGAACCAGATCGCTCCCATTACACACGCGACTCCGCCGAGGGCCACGGTTAGGGGCGCGCCCATTTGTTCGGCGAGCGCCCCGCCAAAAAGCGCTCCAAAAGGCGCCATCCCCATGAACATCATCGAATAAAGGGCCATGACACGGCCGCGCAGTTGGTCCGGGACCATGGTCTGGATCAACGTGTTCGAGCAGGCCATCTGCAGCATGACCGAATAGCCGGCGGGCAGCAGCAGCGCGGCCGACAGCCAGAACCATCGCGAAAAAGAGAACAGCACCAGGCTGGCACCAAAGCCGGCGCACGACAGCGCGACCCAGCGCCCCAAGCCTCTCACACCGGTTTTCGAGGCGAGCGTCAATGCTCCTAGAAGGGCGCCCACGCCCGTGGCGCCCATCAGGATGCCAAGGCCGCGGGCTCCTCCGTGCAGGATCTTGTCGGCGAACACCGGCATCAGCACCGTGTAGGGCATGCCAACCAGGCTGATCAAGCCGAGCAGCAGCAGCAGGGCGCGGATCACGCGCGTGCGATTCACCCAGCGGAAACCTTCGACAATGTCCTCCAGCGGCGACCCCTTTCCGGAGCGCGGCGCGCAACGCACGTTCATCATCAACAGACCGATGATTACCGCAACGTAGCTGACGGCGTTGGCGGCAAAGCACCAACCCTCCCCGATCTTTGCCACCAGAATTCCCGCGATCGCCGGGCCAACCACACGCGCCCCGTTGAACATGGAGGAATTCAGAGCGATCGCGTTCATCAGGTCTTCTTTCCCCACCATATCCACCAGGAAGGCCTGTCGGCCGGGGATGTCGAAGGAGTTGACAATACCTAGCAGCACGGCCAATACAAAGACCGTCCAGATCGTTTCGCGCCTTACATACCCGCTCAGAGTCAGCCACGCCAGAATCGCCGCCAAAATCAGAGACGCCGTCTGGGTTGTGATTACCAGCCGGTGACGATTGCTGCGATCGACTGCCGTGCCGCTGAAAGGAGCGATCAGGAGAACCGGAATCTGGTTGGCGAAGCCTACTGCTCCCAGCAGTAGCGAAGATCCGGTGAGCCGGTAGACGAGCCAGGCCTGGGCCACGTTCTGCATCCAAGTGCCAATTAGAGAAACCAGTTGTCCGCTGAAGAAGAGCTGGAAGTTGCGGTGGCGCAGCGCTCGGAGCGTGACGGCCCATCTCGGCAGAGTCTCCTTCTTCTCTGCCCCTTCTTCTACGCTTGTCGAGGATTCCGGTTCCAAAGTCACTCGTTTAGAACCTTTGCATAAGATTGTGATGACTGCAACCCACCGGAGGATGCGGCCACCGAATCCCGCACAATCCTTTACTTACGGTGTGGATTTCCACAGGCCCCGGATGTCACCAACTTGCAACTTCCCGGCGGGATGGAATCGGAGGTAGAGTTTAGTTTCTCCGCAACCCTCCCCTCGAACCCGCTCTGAAAAGGACACACTATGAGTGTGGAATCTGTCCACCTGGAACGCCGCGCCAGCCAGCGATTCGACGTGCACCTGCCGCTGGTGATCCACTTTGAGGGGCAGACTGCCTCCGGATTCAGCCAGAACGTAAGCGGTCGGGGTGTATTCTTGTACACCGAAGCCAACCTGGCGGAAGGAGCAGTGGTGGAGTTGACCTTCACCATGCCCTCTGAGATCACGCTGGCCGAAAGCATGCGGGTGCGCTGCCACGGCCGGGTGCGGCGCGCACTTCTGTCTCAAGCCGGTGAGAAGAATGGCGTCGCTGTGCAACTGGAATCCTACCAGTACTTGCCCTCCCTCGATGACGAACCGGCGGCAACCCTGTCGCGGGTTGCGGCTGAGCATTCTGCTGGGGATAGTCGGGACGTCGTATCTCGCTGAGGCGGCACTTTCGGGGCAGGACGCGGCTTTTCAAAGGCCCCGCTTTGCCGTACAATGCCGGGTACGCGAGCAGCCCGGGGAGGAACTGATGGCCCCGAAATCGGACCTGCTGCCAACCTGCCGTTCGTCAATGGTCTCCCTTCGATTACGAAGGTCATTTGGCCCAGGTGTGAGAAGTTCGTAGCATGACCATAGACAGCGAGAACCGACTCATGCACGGGATAGCCGTTGCCCTCCTGGCCGAGGACCGCGAACAATCCGCTATTCTCAACACCCGGGTCGAGAGTACCCATCTGACCCGCACCGTGCTCAATCATGTCGGCTTCCCTCTGGGGCCCAGTGATGCCGTGCTGCGCCAGATTCTGGATCAACGTGCCGAAGTTGTGATCGTGGATATTGATCCGCAGAACCCGCAGCGGGCCGTCCGCGCCATTGAACTGATCCATGCCAGCGCCGGGGACGTGACCATTTTTGCCGTCGGCGACATGAGCCAGCCTCTGAACATCGTCTCCGCCATGCGGGCGGGCGCACGCGAATTTCTGGATCGCGGGGCTAGCCGCGAGGCCCTGGTCGAAGCCTTCACCCGTTTCACCGCCTCGTTGAGCCGCGCGCAGCGTAGCGCGGGCAAAGCTCGTGTCTTCACTTTCCTGAACGCCAAGGGCGGAGTCGGCGCAACCACGACCGCAGTGAATACCGCTGTTGCCCTGCAGCAGGCGCATGGCCGGACGGTCCTGGTAGATTTTGCTCCCATCGGCCACGCTGCGCTCCAGTTGAATCTGCGCCCGCAGTTTTCGGTCGTGGATGCATTGCAGAACCTCCACCGCATGGATACGTCTTTGCTCGACGGGCTCATGGTGCAATATAGCAACGGGCTTCATCTGCTCGCCGGAGCGCAGCAGCCACATAATGCGGTGCCGACTGCAGCGGAGCTGGCGCGCCTATTTGACTTACTGGTGAGCCAATACCATTTCGTAGTGGTGGATTGTTCTGGCCGCCTAGATGCCACCACCCAGATGGTTAGCGACCTCTCCAACGCCGTGCTGTTGGTCGTCCAGTCCGATGTCGTTTCGCTATGGAGCGCCGGCCGTATTCAGACCTTCCTGCAGGAAGGAGCGGGCCGGGATCGCTTGCGGATCGTGCTCAACCGCTACAAGAAGATTCCCGGCTTCACCGACGAGGACGTCGAAAAAGCAACCAACTGCAAGGTGTTGTGGAAGATTCCGAACAACTTCCAGATTGTCGGTCCTGCCATTGACAAGGGCAGCCCCATCGCGTTGCATGAGAGCCATGAGATCGGGCGATCGTACCAGGGACTGGCCGCGGAGTTGGCAGGCGCTACGACCGCCGCCGAAGGCGCGCTCTCGCTCGTCTACCAGCACGACAAGGCCGAAGGCAAGAAACGGTCTGCCGGCCGCCTGATCGTCTCGCCCGTCCGCGCCGGACAGTAATTCCATTGCAGAGGTCAGAGGGCAGATTGCAGAGGTGCGCCCTTCGGTGGTCGTTTGTCGTTCGCAAGTGCCCGCGCCCTACGTCTTTCCTGCCCCTCCCGAACGACCACCGACGAACGACCAAAGACACTGAGCCACCTCTGCAATCTAACCTCTGACCTCTGCAATCCCCGTCTTTGTTAGAATTAGCGATCACGCATGAGCTTCGACCTGGTCGGAATTCTGTTCCAGATGATCGCGTTCTTGTTCGCCATCAGCGTGCACGAGTCGGCGCATGCCTGGACCGCGAACCGCTGCGGCGATCCGACGGCCCGCATGCTGGGACGGGTCACACTGAATCCGATCAAGCACATCGATCCTATCGGAACGATTCTCCTGCCCGTGGTCGCTGCCATCAGTCATATCCCGCTGCTGGGCTGGGCTAAGCCAACACCCGTAGATCCGCGCAATTTCCGCCATCCCGTGCGGGACGACATTCTGACGTCGGTGGCCGGGCCGGCGAGCAACTTCGTCGTGGCGACCGGCGCCGTGATTTTGCTCTGGATGGTTTCTCTGTCCTCGGCAACCGGGCACGCGCTGGTGCGCTCCGTCGCGTCGGGAGTCGGAATGCTGTCAGGTTCAATCCTGGATCCCGTGGTTTTGCTGATTTACGAGTTGATGATCATCAACGTCGTGTTGGCCGTCTTCAACCTAATTCCCGTCCCGCCGCTGGACGGGAGCCACGTGATCCGGCATTTCATGTCCGAGCCGGTGCGCAAGGTGTATGACAGCATCGGCATCTTTGGCCTGCTCGCCCTGGTGTATCTGGGAGGAGGATTGCTGTCGAGTCTGATCCGTCCGTTTGTTTACTTCTATCGTTCCTTGCTGGTGAGATTCTGAAATGGGTGACTCTGCAACCAAGAAACGTGTGCTGAGCGGAATGCGCTCGACCGGGAAACTGCATCTCGGAAACTATGTGGGCGCGCTCCAAAACTGGGTGCGCATGCAGGAGCAGTACGACTGCTTCTTTTTCATCGCGGACTGGCACGCCCTCACCACCGACTACGCCGACACTTCCCAGGTGAAAGCGAACTCGGTCGAGGTGCTACTGGACTGGCTGGCTGCCGGGCTTGATCCCGAGAAGTGTGTGATGTTCATCCAGTCGCACGTGCCGGCCCACGCCGAGCTGCATTTGTTGCTTTCCATGATCACGCCCCTGGGCTGGCTGGAACGCGTCCCGACGTACAAGGAGCAGCGCGAGAACATCAAAGACAAGGACTTGGGCACATACGGATTTCTTGGCTACCCGGTGCTGCAGGCGGCCGACATTCTGATCTACAAAGCCGATTTTGTGCCTGTGGGTGAAGACCAAGTCGCGCACGTCGAGCTGACGCGGGAGATCGCAAGAAGGTTTAACGGCTTCTACGGCGGCAAGCGCGAATACGTTTTCCCCGAGCCGCAATCTCTGCTCACGCCCGCTCCCAAGCTCCCCGGCACCGACGGCCGCAAGATGTCGAAGTCCTACGGCAACACCATCATGCTGACCGATCCCGAACCGGTAGTCCGTCAAAAGCTGAAGCCCATGGTGACTGACCCGGCCCGCATCAAGCGCACCGATCCCGGCAACCCCGACCTCTGCCCGGTGGGCGATCTGCACAAGATCTTCAGCAGCCAGCAGACGATGGCGAAAGTGTACGAGGGCTGCCGCTCCGCCGGGATCGGCTGCATCGAGTGCAAAAGCTGGGTGGCCGATGCCCTGGTGAAGGTGCTCAACCCGATGCAAGAGCGGCGCAAGAAATACGAGGACAATCACCGCCTGGCCTGGGATATTCTGGAAACGGGCTCGGCCCGCGCCGCCAAGGTGGCGGCGGCGACCATGGATGAAGTCCGCGACGCCATGGGTATGTCGCTCAACTTTGTTTCGGCAAAGCCGGAGCCACCACGGGGTTCAGCCAAGTGACGGATTTGACTCAACCGACAGCGGAACCGACTGCGGTTCAGGCATCGGCCTCCATGCCAGATGCCGCGCCGCACAAGACCATTCCGAAAAGAGAGGATTCCGACTTTCCTTTTGCGGTCACTCTGGGAGAACTCTACGAAGGCCCGCTCGATCTGCTGCTCGACCTCATCCGCAAGCAGGACATCAACATCTACGATATTCCGATTGCGAAGATTACCGCGCAGTATCTCGGCTACGTCGAGCGCATGCGCGAACTGGATGTGAACGTTGCCGCCGAATTCATCTACATGGCCGCGGTGCTCATTCATATCAAGTCGAAGATGCTCTTGCCCCGCGATCCACTGGCACCGGCCGAGGCTCTGGAAGACCCGCGCACCGAACTTGTGAATCGCCTGCTGGAGCACGAAAAATTCAAGTCGGCGGCGCAGATGCTCCTGCAAAAACAGCAGATCGAAGACGCCGTGCTCAGCAATCCGGCGCTCAAGGAATTCATGGAGGCCGAGGGCGCAGAGCCAGAACTGGCCGCTGACGTGATTGACCTAGTCAAGACCTTTCAGCAGGTTTTGGAGCGCGCGCGAACGCGGCCGATCCTCGAGGTCAATGATGAGACGGTGACCATCGGGCAGATGATCCAGTACCTGCGCCGCCGGCTCTCGCTCGAAGACCGGCCAATCCGTCTGAAGCAGATGCTGCGCAATGTGCAGTCACGCCAGGCGCTGGTTTGCATGTTCCTGGCCCTTTTGGAGCTGGTGCGCTTGCAGGCGATCCAGGTGCGCCAAGACCTTCTGTTCGGCGAGGTGCTGGTGCGCAAGCATACGCACTTCGAAGAAGTAATGACGGAACAGGCGGCGGTACGGGATGATTGGAAGTGAAGCGGGTTAGCGGTCGTCAGTCGTCGGTTGTTAGTCGTTCGGGGTTCGCAGACGCTCGCGCTAGCCCCGGCATTGCCCGGACGACTGATGACCGACGACCGACGACGAATGAACATTTTAGGCACGCAGCCCGCGATCGGCAACGAATCGCGAACGACCGACGACTAACGACCAACGACGATCTATGTCGCTCAAACCCCAACTCGAAGCAATCATTTACGCGGCGGACACGCCGATCACGCTCGACCAGATCGTTCCGCTCGTGAAGGAATCGATCCTCGCCGAAACTCCCGGAATCGAAGACACGGAAATCCGCTTGCGCGTCCGCGCCACCCTCGAAGAACTGGCAACTGACTACTCTAGCGCCACCCACGGCATTGAAATCCGCCAGGTCGCGGGCGGATACCGCATGTCGACTAAGCCCGAACAGCACGACGTGGTGCGCGCATTTGCAAAGAGTCAGAAGCCGCCAATTCGGCTTTCCTTGCCGGCGCTGGAAACGCTAGCCGTCATCGCCTACAAGCAGCCGGTTACGGTCCCCGAGATCAGCGAGATTCGTGGCGTGGACTCGAGTGGAGTCATCGCAACTCTGCTTGACCGCAAGCTCATCACTACCGCCGGACGGAAAGCGGTCATCGGACGTCCCATTCTCTACAAGACGAGCCGGGAATTCCTGCTGCGCTTCGGCTTGAAGGATGTCAGCGAACTACCCAGTATGGAAGAGTTCGAGAAACTTGTGGCGGAATCCTTCCAGGCCGACCTCTTGACGGGGGAAGGCGAAGTTGCTCAGCCATCTCCAACAGCGGAAGCCGCGCCGGATTCTGCCACGAGCGAGCCAGTCAACGCCGAACCTGCTCCCAGCGCCGAGGAGGAATTTGCGGCGGATAGAGTCTCCGAATCAGTCGAAGAATTAACCGAGGCTCCCGCGAAAACAACGTTCGAGTAGCTATCCATGCCTGCCGAGCGCCTGCAGAAGATCATTGCCGCCGCTGGAATCGCCTCCCGCCGTAAGGCCGAGGAGTTGATTTCGTCGGGCCGCGTGCTGGTGAACGGGCACGTGGTCACGGAACTTGGCACAAAAGCGGACCTCGAGCACGATCACATTCGCGTGGATGGCAAGCTGCTGCACGGGCGCGAGCGATACTCCTACCTCGTCCTCAACAAACCGAAGGGGTATGTCACGACCGTCCGCGATCCCGAAGGCCGGCCCACCATTATGGACCTGATACGCGGAGTCAGAGGCCGCGTCTATCCCGTGGGCCGGCTCGACTGGGCGAGCGAGGGATTACTATTGCTCACCAATGATGGCGCGCTCGCCAATGCGCTGATGAAGGCGTCGTCCAATGTGCCCAAGACCTATGTGGTAAAGGTCGCTGGCCAGCCGGAAGAAGAGAAGTTGGAGAAGTTGCGACGCGGAGTTTCCATCGCCGAGAAGGGTGGGCGCCGCGTGCGCACGGCTCCTGCGAAGATCCGCCTGATCCGTGAAGCCGACAACCCCTGGCTGGAAGTGACCATCATCGAAGGGCGCAACCGGCAGGTCCGCAAAATGTTTGAAGAGGTGGGCCATCACGTGGAGAAGATTCGCCGCGTGCAATACGGGCCGTTGTCGTTGGACGTGCCGCCCGGAGAGTTTCGCAGCTTGACACTGGAAGAAGTCGCGCAGTTGAAAGCGGCCACCTCCGGATCCCGCCTGCCTCATTCTCGCGCCCGACGGCCCGAATGCAGCTAGTGCATTTCTCCAGTTGCTATAGCGGAAGAAAGGATGTGGAGATTGTGTGGGGACGGGCGTCCTCGCCCGTCCAGGCCGAGGCAGCTCGGCAGCAATACTCTACCCTATCCGGAGAAATGCCCTAGTACTCTGCGATGTTGCTTCTCTACCGTAGAGGGACTGGCTCGTCAACATTAAATCGTAGCAATAGCGCTATTTCTGACACCGCGGACAATAATGACTACTGCGGCCGCTCAACACAACCCGCTTCACCACCGTCTTGCACACCAGGCAAGGCTCGCCCTCGCGGCCGTAGACGCGATGCTGTAGTTGGAAGAAGCCTTCTTCACCGTCGGCATCCACATAATCGGAAATAGAGGACCCTCCCAAGGCGATGGCTTCGCGCAAAACCTGCTGCACAGCTCGATGCAGCCGCCGGAGATCGTCGCGAGTCAACGTGGCGGCGCGGCGGCGCGGCCGGATGCCGGCCCGGAACAGCGACTCGTCGGCGTAGATGTTTCCCACCCCGCGCAGCAGCTTCTGATTCAGAAGCGCGCTCTTGATTGGTGTCTTGCGGCCGCGGAAGAGAGCGAGAAACTGCTCTTTTCCGATTTCGAGCGGCTCCGCTCCGCCAGGGTCGAAGCCGCTTTCATGAACGCTGATCTTCCCAAACATCCGGGGATCGACAAAGCGCAGATCGCGACCGGAAGCCAGCCTTGCGATCAGGTGCGTATGCTTGGCGACTTCTGCCGCAGGCTCGCAGACGACTAGGCGTCCCGTCATGCCGAGATGAACGATCCACTGAGCCTGTGTGCGGCGGACACTCCTGTCCGCCCCCGCCTCCCGTTTCGCCGGTGTCCGCTTATGCGCCATCCTCCATGAACGCAACGCAGGATTGCCTTCCAGATCGAAAACAATGTACTTGCCCGTGCGGTGCACGCGGACGATGCGCCTGCCTTCGAGCGTCGAGGCGATATCCTCCGCCGGTGATCTCAATGGCTGCGGTCGCGAGCCGATCCAGACGGATTCGATCCTGTCTCCCACAACGCGCTTCGCCAACCCGCGCGCGATAGTTTCGACTTCAGGAAGTTCGGGCACCGATTCAGGATATCAAGCCCGTCAGAGCTCCAGCGGCAGCAAGTAGGCGGGGTTCTTCTCGATCGCACCGCCAAAGAACTGTCGGTCTACCTGATGCATGTCCCACGAGATCACCTCAGTGGGCATGATTTTGATGGCAACGTCATCCACCGCCGCAAAAACCGGCCCAACTTGCGCGTCCGCGCGCGCCGCCTCGCTCAAATACTTTTGGTGGATGAGAGCGACCCATTGCCGCGCCGGGCTGCCGGTCAGCATCTCGGCTGTACCCACCAACGTAGCGCCGCGCGATGCCGCTACATCGCGCGAGTCCACCATGAGGGAAACATTCGGGTTCGATCGCGCGTTACGAGCCTTGCGACTCCGCCCTGACGTACCGATGTATACCGATGCGCCATCGAAAAAATACCAGACCGCAACCATGTGAATGGAACCGTCGCCATTGCGGGTAGCGAACGCCGCAATGTAGCGTCCCTGCAAAAGTTCCTGTACGAGAGGGTCGGAAAGTGACGCCATCGGAGTCTCCAGAATGTGGAATGGCCACCGAGTGTAACAGAGGGGCCTTCCGCCGTCGAACAAGCGCGCCGCCGCCCAGCCCAGAGGAAGCGACCCGGTTTGCCCCGTCGCCTCCCGATTCGGTATCCTTAGTCGGACACGCTAAGCTCCGCCGGGTTTCCCTGTTTCATGTCTGATTGTGCGTTGCGGAGTAACCAGTGTGTGCGACCCTGGGGCGGTGGCACAGCCACACAGATTCCACGGAGTAAGCTTTGAGCAGAGGCAGAACCGCGGTTATTGTTGGAGCCCAGTGGGGCGACGAGGGCAAGGGCAAAATTGTTGACGTGCTCACCCGCACGTTCTCGGTCGTGGTCCGCTACGCCGGCGGCCACAATGCCGGACATACTGTCATCGTCAACGGCAAGAAATTCATCCTGCAACTCGTGCCCGGAGGCATTCTCCGCCCGGGCTGCATCAGCGTAATCGGCAACGGCGTGGTGCTCGATCCGCTGGCCTTTCTCAAAGAAGTGGGCACGCTGCGCGAGGCCGGCCTGAAGGTCGACGGCACCCTCTTCGTTTCCAATCGCGCGCAGGTGATTCTCCCCTACCACCGCATGATGGAACTGGGCTCGGAGAACGCGCCCGGCCACGTGAAGATCGGAACCACGTCGCGCGGGATCGGCCCTGCCTACGAAGACAAGGCGGGCCGACGTGGGTTGCGCGTGGCTGACCTGCTCGACGCTTCGCTACTCCGTACCCACATCGAGAACGCCTGTCGCGAAAAAAACATGATCGCGCACGCGCTTTTCAACTCCGAGTCGCTCGATGCCGACAAGATGTTCAAGGAATACTCCGATGCCGCCCAGAAAATCGCTCCCTTTGTGTGCGACACGGCATTGCTGCTGAACCAGGCGCTGGCGGAGGGGAAGTCGATCGTTTTTGAGGGTGCACAGGGTACGATGCTCGATATCGACCACGGCAGCTACCCCTTTGTGACCTCTTCCAGCGCGACTTCGGGCGGAGCGGTGACCGGGTCGGGCGTGCCGCCGACCGCGATTGACACCGTGATCGGCATCACGAAGGCATACTGCACGCGAGTAGGCGGCGGTCCGTTTCCGACTGAGGCGCTCGACGCCCACGGCGAGGAACTGCGCAAGCGGGGCAACGAATTCGGCGCCGTGACCGGGCGTCCACGGCGTACCGGCTGGCTCGATTTGCCTCTGCTTCGTTACGCTGTCATCATTAACGGCATCTCCTGGCTGGTCGTGACCAAGCTGGATGTGCTCGACCATCTGACCGAGATCCCGGTCTGCGTGGGGTATAAAGTGAACGGCAAGGAGACGGCCGAGATCCCGGCCCAGGCTTGCGGATACGACAAGATTGAATGCGTCTATCGCACAATGCCAGGCTGGGCTACCTCGACCGAGGGCATCCAGAAATTTGAGCAACTG
>Ga0335070_10001606_pt1 | contig 26120 bp, 30 predicted proteins | sample Lox_Sample_13_FD_206722 | JGI IMG/M metagenome (GOLD analysis project Ga0335070, IMG submission 206722) | Soil microbial communities from Loxahatchee National Wildlife Refuge, Florida, United States - Lox_Sample_1.3 | ecosystem: Environmental > Terrestrial > Soil > Wetlands | place: USA...
TCGGGGTGAGCATCGTCGAGGCCCACGTGGGCGGGGTGGCGACGGTATCCGGGCGGTGGAAGGCTCGATGCGATCGGGTGCTGGTGGACGCCCCGTGCTCGAATCTCGGGGTGCTGCGACGGAACCCGGACGTGAAGTGGAAGCGGGAGGAGGCGGAGCTGGGACGCCTGGCCGAGAAGCAGCAGGGCATCCTCGCCACCGCGGCTGGGCTCGTGAAGCCGGGCGGTCGCCTCGTCTACGCTACCTGCTCGCTCGAGCCCGAGGAGAACGACGATCTCGTCCGGGCATTCCTCGCCGCTCATCCGGACTGGCGGATGGACCCTCCCGCCGACTTCCCGGTGCCCCCCGACCCGGAGGGGATCATCCGTTGCCTGCCCCACGTCCACGGTACCGATGGCTTCACGGCCGTCCGCCTGATCCGGACGTCCGGGACCTGACCGTCGCCCGCGGCCGCGCCTTTGCAGCCACCACGCCTTTCGGGTAAGGTCTTCGCATGAGGATCGCGCCCAGCATCCTGTCTGCCGATTTCGCCGCGCTGGGCGAGGCAATTGCGCGGGTCGAGACAGCCGGCGCGGATCAGCTCCACGTCGACGTGATGGATGGCCACTTCGTGCCCAACCTCACGATCGGCCCTCCAGTCATCGCGTCGATTCGCAAGCGCACCCGGCTCCCCCTCGACGTCCACCTGATGATCGAGGAGCCGGACCGCTGGGTGGAGACCTACGTCGAGGCCGGGGCGGACTATGTCACGATCCACGCCGAGGCGTGCCCACACCTGCAGCGCACGCTGGCCTTGATCCGGGAGGCCGGGGCCAAGTCGGGGGTGGCCTTGAACCCGTCCACCCCTCCCGAGGTGCTCCAGTACGTGCTGGACGACCTGGACCTGATCCTCGTCATGTCGGTCAACCCCGGGTTCGGGGGCCAATCCTTCATCCCGACGGCCTACGAGAAGATCCGCCGGTTGCGGACCCTCCTGAAGGGCCGAGACGTCATGATCTCGGTCGATGGGGGGGTCAAGGCGGACAATGCCGGACCCCTCGCCCAGGCGGGGGCGACGGTCCTGGTGGCCGGTTCATCCGTCTTCGGGGCCCCGGACCCGGGGGCGGCCCTCGCAGCCCTCCGGAGCGCCTCGGAAGTAGCGAAATCGGCTTGACTTTTCGCTCCCGCGTCAGTATCCTTTAGCGTTTTCAAGCACATACTCCGGGTGGTAACTCGATGCTCGACAGCCTGACCAGTCGTCTGACCGGAATCCTCGACCGGCTCCGTGGCTTTGGCCGGTTGACGGAGGAGAACATCCAGGAGGCCCTGCGCGAGGTGCGCATGGCCCTGCTGGAGGCCGACGTCAACTTCAAAGTCGTGAAGGCCTTCGTCGAGCGCATCCGCGTGAAGGCCGTCGGCCAGGATGTGCTCCAGTCGCTGACTCCGGGGCAGCAGGTCGTGAAGGTCGTACGCGACGAGATGGTCGAGCTGCTCGGCGGCTCCGCCCATCGGCTCGCGATGGCGCCGCATCCGCCCACGGTGGTGATGCTGGTCGGCCTCCAGGGCTCCGGCAAGACGACCAGTGCGGCGAAGCTGGCCCGCCACTTCCAGAAGCAGGGGCAGCACCCGCTGCTGGCCTCGGCGGACGTGTACCGCCCCGCCGCGATCGATCAGCTCAAGACGCTCGGCGCTCAGCTCGGCATCCCGGTGCTGGGCGAGGCCGACCGGCGGCCCGTCGACATCTGCACCGAGGCACGCGACGAAGCGGCGCGACGGGGACTGTCGCCCCTGATCCTCGATACCGCGGGCCGCCTGCACATCGACGAGGACATGCTCGAGGAGTTGCGGGTCATCAAGCGGGCGGTGGGCCCGCACCACGTGCTGCTCGTGGTGGATGCCATGACCGGCCAAGACGCGGTCACGGTGGCCGAGAAGTTCAACGCGGCCATCGGCATCGACGCGGTGATCCTCACCAAGATGGACGGCGACGCCCGCGGCGGTGCCGCGCTGTCGGTGCGCGAGGTCACGGGCCGGCCCATCGCGTTCGTGGGCGTGGGCGAGAAGACCGACGCGCTGGAGCCGTTCCATCCCGACCGGCTCGCGCAGCGCATCCTCGGCATGGGCGACGTGCTGTCGCTCGTCGAGAAGGCCCAGGCCACCGTCGATGCCGCGCAGGCCGAAGCGCTCGCCCAGAAGATCCGTGACGACGCGTTCACCCTGGAGGATTTCGCGGCCCAGCTCAAGCAGCTCCGCTCGATGGGTCCGCTCGGGCAGCTCCTCGACATGGTGCCGTTCTTCAAGGGGGCCAAGGGTCTGCCCAAGGAGATGGCCGGCGAGGAGAAGGAGCTGCACCGGTACGAAGCCATCATCGCCTCGATGACGCCGCACGAGCGCCGGGAGCCGGCGGTCATCAATGGCAGCCGGCGCGCCCGCATCGCGCGCGGGAGCGGAACGAGCGTGTCGGACGTCAACCGGCTGCTCAAGCAGTACGCCCAGCTCAAGAAGATGATGAAGGGGCTCAAGCAGATGGAAGGGCGCATGGGCAAGTTCAAGGGTGCCCTGCCCTTCCTGCCGCGCTGAGCCCCGGCCCACGGCAGCGCAGGACAACCCAGAGAGAGGTGAAACAGTGGCGGTTCACATCAGGCTGAGACGGACGGGGACGACGCGCAAACCGGCCTACCGCGTGGTGGTGGCGGACTCGCGGGCGGCGCGTGATGGGAAGTTCATCGAGGTGATCGGGCACTACAACCCGCTCACGAACCCACCCACCGTGAAGATCGAAGTGGAGCGGGCGCAGGAGTGGATCAAGAAGGGCGCCCAGCCCAGCAACACCGTGAAGAACCTCCTCGCGCGGGCGGGAGCGGCCGCGAAGGCGTAGGTCGCGTGGCGGAGGCGCCTCTCGTCGCGGTCGGCGAAGTGCTGCGGCCCTACGGGCTCCGCGGCGAGCTCAAGGTGCGCCCGCTGACGGATCGGCCGCTCGAGCGCTTCGAGCGGCTGGAGCGGTGCGTGCTGTGGGAGCCGGATCGGGATCGGCGGGAGGAGTGCCGCATCGTCTCGTGCCGCTTCGACGGGACGACCGCGTTCGTGCGCATGGAAGGCGTCGACTCCCCGGAGGCGGCGCGACGCTTCCAGGGCCTCCTGCTCGCGGTGCGGCGCGACGAGGCCCTGCCGCTGGACGAGGGGCACTTCTACCCCTGGCAGCTCGAGGGGGCGAGCGTGGAGACGCGCGACGGGCGACCGGTGGGGCGGTTCGTGCGCGTCGAGAGCGGGGCGCAGGACCTGTGGGTGGTCGAGGACGGAGAGCGCCAGCGCCTCATCCCCGCGGTGGCCTCGATCGTGGTGGAGGTGAGCGTGGCGGATCGCCGGATCGTCATCGATCCGCCGGAAGGGCTGCTCGAGCTGTGAAGATCGACATCGTCACCCTCTTCCCCGCGATGCTCGAGGCGCCGCTCGCCGGGTCCATCGTGGGCCGGGCGCGCGCCCGGGGCCTGGTGGATATCCAGGTCCACGACCTGCGCGAGCATGCCGCGGGCCGGCACCGCGTCACCGACGAGCCGCCGTTCGGCGGAGGGGGCGGCATGATCCTCAAGCCGGAACCGCTCGCGGCGGCGGTCGACGCGCTGCGCGCGGCGGGCGTCGCCCGGCGGCCGGCCGGAACGGACGCGCGGGTGATCCTGCTGGGGCCGGGCGGGCGGCGCTTCCGCCAAGAGGTGGCGCGCGAGCTGGCACGGCGGCCGCACCTGATCCTCCTGTGTGGCCGTTACGAAGGAGTGGACGAGCGCGTGAGCGACACGGTGGTGCACGAGGAGCTGTCGATCGGCGACTACGTGCTCACCGGGGGCGAGCCCGCCGCGCTGGTGGTGACCGACGCGGTCACGCGCCTCCTGCCGGGTGTGCTGGGCGACGAGGAGGCGCCCGCGCACGACTCGTTCGCGCGGGGGCTGCTCGAGCATCCCCAGTACACGCGGCCCGAGGTCTTCCGCGGCGTGAGCGTGCCGGAGGTGCTGCGCTCCGGTGATCACCGCCGGATCGCGCGCTGGCGCCAGCTGATGTCGCTCTGGCGAACGTGGGAGCGGAGACCCGATCTCCTGGAGACGGCGGACCTCACGCCGCAAGAGCAGAAGTGGACGGACGGCTTCCGGCAGGGGCGGACGCCGGCCGATTTCCTGGACTAACTCACCGAGCGAGGAGCGTCAGATCATGGAAGCGATCCGAATCGTCGAGGCGGGAGATCTCAAAAAGGACCGGGGCGGCTTCCGGCCCGGGGACACCGTCAAGGTGATGGTCAAGGTGGTGGAAGGCGAGAAAGAGCGGCTACAGGCCTTCGAGGGCGTGGTGATCCGCAAGCGCGGCGGCGGCACTGGGGCCTCGTTCACGGTGCGGCGCATCTCCTACGGGGTCGGGGTGGAGCGGACGTTCCCGCTGCACTCGCCGCGCATCGACAAGATCCAGGTGGTGAAGCGGGCGACGGTCCGTCGGTCCAAGCTCTACTACCTGCGCGACCTGGTCGGCAAAGCGGCGCGTCTCAAGGAGAAGCGGGTGGCCGCGGTTCCCACTTCGGGCGAGCAGTCGAGCTAAGACCGGGCGAGGGCGTGGCGGCGGGGGCGCCGTACCGCTTCGAAAGCGCCGCGTGGCGGCGGGGGGCGACCCGTGTCGCCGGGGTGGACGAAGCCGGCCGCGGCCCGCTGGCCGGCCCGGTGGTCGCGGCGGCGGTGGTGCTCCCGCCGGGGACTCGGATCGCGGGAGTGGACGACTCGAAGCGTCTGGAGGCGGAAGAGCGGGAGCGGCTGTTCGAGATCATTCGAGCGAGGGCGCTGGGGGTGGGAGTCGCGATCGTGGATCACACCACGATCGACCGGATCAACATCCTGCAGGCCACGCGGCTGGCGATGGCGCAGGCCCTCGCCTCGCTCGGAATGGAGCTGGAGCTGGTGCTGACGGACTTCGTGGAGGTGCCTGGACTCAGGTGCCCGCAGCGGAACCTGGTGGACGGCGATCGGCGATCGGCGTCGGTCGCGGCGGCCTCCATCGTGGCCAAGGTGACGCGGGACCGGATCATGGAAGCGGCCGATCGCGACTTCCCGGTGTACGGCTTCGGCCGACACAAGGGTTACGCGACGCCGGAGCATCGGGACGCCCTGGAGCGCCACGGGCCGTGTCCGCTGCACCGCCGGACCTTCGCGGGCATCTGGAATCAGCTGGCGCTGTTCTCTCGGAGCGAGCTGCAGTGGATCGACGCCGATTCATGATGAGCGATCTTGTGCTGGCCAAGGAGTAGTGCCCGTGCCCACCGACACTCGGAAGATCACTGGAGACAGGGGCGAGGAGGAAGCGGCCCGGTTCCTCGCCCGGAGCGGATTCGCCATCCTCGACCGCAACGTCCGCACCCGCGCGGGGGAGATCGACCTCGTGGCGAAGGAGGGCAAGACCCTCGTCTTCGTCGAGGTCAAGACGCGCCGGGACATGGAAGGCGACCCTCCGCAGGCCGCGGTCAACACGCGCAAGCAGAACCGGCTCGGCAAGCTGGCCCACGGCTATCTCAAGCTCAAGCGCCTGCGGCAGGTCTCCTGCCGATTTGACGTGGTCTCGGTGATCTTCAACGAAGAAGGTGCGGTCAAGGCCATCCGCCACATCCCCAACGCCTTCTCGGTATCCGCGTGGTAGTGCGAGGCGAGCCGAAGGCGAACCGAGCAAATACAAAAAGAGCCTGAAGAAGTAGACGAAAGCCCGCGACACCACGACGAGCGAATACAAAAAGAGCCTGAAGAAGTAAACGAGCGTCCGATGCCCCGCGACGATCTCTTCCGCCAGGTCCTCCCCCTCGACCCCGGCCGCACCGCGCTGCTCGTGGTGGACATGCAGCGCGCGTTCGTGGACGAAGGCCAGACCATGGAGGTACCGCCGGCCCGCGACGCGGTGCCCCGCATCCAGGAGCTGCTGGCCATCTTCCGGGAGAAGGGCCTACCCGTCGTCTTCACCGAGTTCACCTACTCGCCGGCCGCGCCGCTCCTGGTCGGCGAGCTGCATCCGGAGCACCGCCCGGCCACACCGGGCGCGCCCACCGGCTTCGGCTACCCGTCCTCGTCGTGCCTCGCGGGGGAGGACAACGTCCACATCGTCCCGGAGCTGGCTCCGCGCGCCGACGATCTCGTGGTGGCCAAGCACTACTACGACAGCTTCAACGGCACCGTGCTCGACGGCGCGCTGCGGGCGCGTGGGGTGACCACGCTGGTCGTCACCGGTACCATGACCGACATCTGCGTGCTCGCCACGGTGGTCGGCGGGTTCAATCGGGAATACCGGATGGTGGTGGTCGAGGATGCGGTGGCCACCCTCTGGCCGGAGATCCAGCGCGCCGCCCTCGACATCATCCGTCGCGCCTACGCCCGCGTGGTGTCGGCCAAGGAGCTGGCCGACGAGATGGCCCGCTGGTGATGGCCGAGCGGCGTGTGATAAGGTCGACGCCATGAGCCAGGGACTGCGCTTCCACGGGTGCATGCCGGCGAACCTTCTGCCCTTCACCGCCGATCTGGCCGTCGACGAGCCAGCCTACCGCAAGCATCTCCGCTGGCTCGCGGACGCGCCCGGGGTGACCGGCATCGTGGCCAACGGCCACGCGGCGGAGGTCGCCTCCCTCGATCGCGAGGAGCGCAAGCGGACGCTCGCCATCGCGCTGGACGAGGTGGCCGGCAAGGTGCCGGTGGTGAGCGGCGTCTACAGCGACGGCACGCTGGAGGCGGTGGAGCTGGCCCGCGACGCGCGGGCGGCGGGCGCGGCCGGCCTGCTCGTCTTTCCCCCGACCCTCTTCATGTGGGGCGCGCAGCTGAAGCCCGACATGGTGCTGCGTCACTTCCAGACCATCGCGGACGCGGTGGACTTGCCGATCGTCGTCTTCGAATACCCGCCCGCCTCCGGCATCGGCTACAGCGCGGAGACGCTCGCCGAGCTGTGCAAGATCCCGACGGTCGCCGCGGTGAAGGACTGGTCGAACGACATCGTCTCCTACGAGAAGAACCTGCGAGCCCTCCGCGCGACGGGCCGGCCGGTGGCCATGTTGTCGTCGTTCACGATGTCGCTGATGGCGAGCTTCCTGCTCGGCGCCGACGGCTGCATCTCGGGCATGGGCAGCGTGGCCGCGGATCTGCAGGCCGGCCTGTTCGCGGCCGTGCAGGCGGGACGCTTCGAGGACGCGCGGCGGATCAACGACCGGCTGACTCCGCTCGTCAACGTGTTCTACGCGCCACCGTTCGTGGACATGCACAACCGCATGAAGGAGGCGCTCGCGATCCTCGGGCGCATTCCGGCCGCCCACGTGCGGCCCCCGCTCACGCTCGTCTCCGAGGACGAGCGGCATCGCATCCGCCTGGCCCTGCGGGCCTCCGGCCTCTCGTCGTAGTCACACCTCGTCGCATCCGCCCCGCGGGGCTGCGGGCGGCCAGCCGAGTACGCGCACCCTTGCGGGCCGCGACCGTTTCATGTATATAACCGGGAATCTCCACATCCCAGCGAGGTGGAATGGCAGGTCCAGCCGGGCGCAGTCCTGACGAAGAAGCGCTGCTCCAGAAGGCGATGCGGGTCCTGCCCGGCGGTGTCCTGGGTGGATACTACGCCCCTCAGGAGCTCGCCTTCGTCGTCCGCGAGGCCCGCGGCTCTCGACTCTACGATTTCTCCGGGCGCGAGTACATCGACTACATCCTGGGCAGCGGGCCGCTCGTGCTGGGTCACGCCCATCCCGCGGTGGTGGCCGCGGTCGAAGCCCAGCTGCGCAAGGGCACGACCTACTTCCAGCTGAGCGAGCCCACCCTCAACCTGGCCGAGGAGATCTGCCGGGCGGTGCCCTGCGCCGAGCAGGTGCGCTTCTGCGGCAGCGGAAGCGAGGCGACGTTCTTCGCGCTCCGGGTGGCCCGCGCGTACCGCAAGCGCGACAAGATCCTGAAGTTCGAGGGGGGCTTCCACGGCGTGCACGATTACTCGCTGATGAGCGTCGGGCCCCGCGAGCCGAAGGCGTTTCCCGCCCCCACCCCGGACTCGGCGGGCATCCCCCACGCCATCCAGGGCGAGGTGCTGGTGGCCCCGTTCAACGACCTGGCGGAGACGGAGGCGATGATCGAGGCGCACCATCACGATCTCGCCGCGGTGATCATGGAGCCGTTCCAGCGGCTGATCGTGCCCGATCTAGGCTTTCTCCGGGGCGTGCGCGAGATCACGTCGCGCCACGGGGTACCGCTGATCTTCGACGAGATCGTCACCGGCTTCCGGTTCGCCTACGGGGGCGCCCAGCAGTACTACGGGGTCGTCCCGGACCTGGCCGCGTTCGGAAAGATCGTGGGCGGCGGCTTCCCGCTGGCCGCGGTGGCCGGCCCCCGTGCCATCATGCGGCACTTCTCCCACGAGCTTGACGGCTCCGGCGAGTTCGTGCAGCAGGCGGGAACGCTGAACGGCAACCCGATCGCGGCCGCGGCCGGCCTCGCCACCCTGGCGGAGCTGCGCAAGCCCGGCACGTACGAGCGGCTGTTCGCGACCGGAACGCGCCTCAAGGAGGGGCTCGAGGCGGCGGCCCGGCGGGCCGGGCTCGCCGCGCAGGTGACCGGCGAGGCGCCGGTCTTCGAGATCTACTTCACGGACCGGCCGATCACCGACTACCGCGCCACCCTCAGCGCGGACCGGGGACTGCACGCCGCCTTCACGCGCGAGATGCTCACGCGGGGGGTGGTCAAGGCGGCTCAGAAGTTCTACGTCTCGCTCGTCCACGGAGACGCCGAGGTCGCGCGCACGCTCGAGGTGTTCGAGCAGGCGCTGACGGCGGTGGCGAGAACTTCTCACTGAGCGGATCGATTACGCACACACAGGAGGCTTTCACCATGGCCAATCACGACAACCCCGAAGAGTTCTGGTACCGCGGCAAGGTCACCCGGCGGCGCTGGCTCGGTCTGAGCGCGGCCGCCGCGGGCGCGGTCGGCGCCACCATGCTGGTGCCGCCACCATGGCGGGCCGCGTTCGGCCAGGCCAAGCCGTACAAGATCGGCACGCTCCAGCCCCTGTCGGGCACGGCGGCGGCCGGCGGCAAGACCGCCCTCGTGGGCGTGCAGATGGCGGTGGACCGCATCAACAAGGCGGGCGGGGTCAACGGCCGCCCGATCGAGCTGATCGTGGCCGACTACGAGTCCAAGCCCGACGTGGGCCGGCGCAAGGCGGAGAAGCTGGTGCTCGAGGACAAGATCGACGCCCACGCGGGCGGCTATCTCTCGAACGTGTGCCTCGCGTGCATGCCGGTGTACGAGGAGCACAAGCTGGTCAACATGATCACGGTGTGCCTCGACACCACGATCACCACCTCCAAGTGCAGCCGCTACACGTTCAGGCCATTCGACTTCGCGCCCGCCCAGGCGGTGGCCATCGCCCCCCACATGGTGAACAAGCTCGGCAAGAAGTGGCACATCGCCTTCGCCGACTACGCGTGGGGCCAGTCCACCCGCGACGCCTACGTCGAGCAGATCAAGAAGAACGGTGGCGAGGTGACCGGGACGACCGGCATTCCGCTCACCACCTCTGACATGACCGCGTTCCTCAGCAAGATCACTGGAAGCTACGACGGCCTCTTCGGGATCTTCTTCGGGCCGCAGGGCATCTCCTTCGTCAACCAGAGCTTCGATCTGGGCCTCTCGAAGAAGGCGCGGATCGCGGGCGACGGCGCCATCGCGGTGGCCACCAGCCTGCCCGCGATGGGGGCCAAGGCCGACGGGTTCGTGGGCGTCGACCGCTACATCCCGGTCCTCGAGGGCCCGTTCAACACCCCGTACCACAAGAAGTTCCTCGACGACGCGGTGGCGCGCCTGACGCCCATGGGCGTCTCCCTGCCCGACCGCTACGTGCAGTCCAACTTCGAGGGGGTCAACTTCCTCAAGCTCGGAATGGAGAGGTCGAAGTTCCGCGGGCGCGAGGACAGCATGAAGCTCATCGAGGCGCTCGAGGGCATGGAGGTCAAGGAGTCGGACGACTTCCCGCAGGGCGACAAGACCCTCCGCAAGGAGGACCATCAGGCCTTCGTGCGCGAGTTCATCTTCGAAGTCCGGGACATGAAGTACAAGATCCTCGACATCATCCCCAAGGAAAAGACGGTCGTTCCCGCCGCGTGCAAGTTCGCGTAGGCGCGTGACGGCTTCGCCAGCTCAATCGCCGGGCGCCCCGGTCCAGCCGGACCGGGGCGCCCCGGATGCAATTCTCCGGACCGAAGGCCTCACCATGCGCTTTGGCGGCCTCATCGCCGTCGGCAACGTGAGCCTCACAGTGCCGCGGGGCGAGATCCGGGCCATCATCGGCCCCAACGGGGCCGGCAAGAGCACCTTCTTCAACTGCGTGACCGGCGTGCTGAGCCCGACGAGCGGGCGCATCTTCCTGAACGGCGAGGACGTGGCGGGGTTACCCCCGCACCGGATCTCCCACAAGGGGCTCGCGCGCTCGTACCAGATCACCAACATCCTGCCCGGGGCGACGGTGCTGGAGAACGCGCGCATCGCGGCCCAGTCCCGTCACCACGGCTGGAGCCTCCTGCGCCATCATCGGAGCTACCGCGACCTCATCGATCGGGCCCGTTCCGTCCTCGAGGCGGTGGGCCTCCTCGACAAGGAGGCCGAGCTGGCCGCCAACCTCTCCCACGGCGAGCAACGCAATCTCGAGATCGCCATCGCCCTGGCCACCGATCCGCAGCTCCTGTGCCTGGACGAGCCGACCGCGGGCATGAGCGTGACCGAGACCCACGCCACCGCCGAGCTGGTGCGGCGGATCGCCAGGAACCTCACCATCCTCATCGTCGAGCACGACATGGAGGTGGTGATGAACCTGGCCCATCGGATCACCGTGTTCCACTACGGCGAGGTGCTGGCCGAGGGGACGCCCGGCGAGATCCAGGCGAACCCGCGTGTGCAGGAGGTCTACCTGAGGGCCTGATGCTCACGCTGGCCGACGTCCACACCCACTACGCCAAGAGCCACATTCTCCACGGCATCTCGCTGGAGGTGCAGTCCGGCGAGGTGGTCGGGCTCCTCGGGCGCAACGGGGTGGGCAAGTCCACCACGCTCAAGAGCATCATGGGCCTCGTGCGGCCCTCCCAGGGGCGGATCACGTTCGAGGGCCGCGACATCACCGGCTTGCCCTCGCACAAGGTCGCACACCTCGGCATCGCCTACGTGCCGGAGGACCGCCGCATCTTCAAGCTCCTGACCGTGATGGAGAACCTGCGAACCGGTCTCGACCGGGGCGGCATCACGGAGGCGCGGCGCAAGGACCTGCTCGCCAAGGTCTACGAGAGCTTCCCGGTGCTCGGGGAGCGGAAGAAGCAGCTCGGGGGCACCCTGTCGGGCGGCGAGCAGCAGATGCTCGCGATCGCCCGCGCGATGATGCTCGAGCCCAAGATCATCCTGCTCGACGAGCCGACCGAAGGGCTCATGCCGCGCATGGTCTCGCAGATCCGCGACATCATCGAACGGCTCCACCACGAGGGTGTCGCGATCCTGCTCGTGGAGCAGAACGTCGGGCTGACCCTCAGTGCGACCAGCCGCTGCTACATCATGGAGAAGGGCCTCATGCGTCACCACGCGTCCTCAGCCGCACTGACCGCCGACCCGTCCGTCATCCACCAGTACCTGGGGGTGTGAGCGGTGTTCGAGCAAATTCTCGTGCAGACCGTCAACGGGCTCGTCAACGGCATGGTGCTCGCGCTGGTCGCCTCCGGCCTGACCCTGATCTTCGGCATCATGGACGTGGTCAACTTCGCCCACGGCGACCTCGTGATGCTGGGCGCGTTCACCGGCGCGGTCACGGTCGCCCAGACCGGCAACTTCTGGCTGGGGCTCCTGGTGGCGTCGCTCGTCATCGGGGCCTTCGGGGCGCTGCTCCAGATCGCCACGCTCCGTCCCCTGATCGGCCGCGATCCCCTGACCACCATCATCGCGACCTTCGGCGTTTCCCTGGTGCTCCAGAAGTACGCCCTCTGGCAGTTCGGCCCGACGGCCCAGAACATCCCGCAGCCAATCCCCGGCCGGTTCGAGCTGTTCTACCTGCAGTACCCCTGGTATCGCCTGGGCGCCGCGGTGATGGCGGGCGCCATCATCGGCGCGCTCTATCTCTTCCTGAAGTACGGCAAGTACGGGATCTGGATCCGCGCCACCACCCAGGACCGCATCATGGCGTCCGCGATGGGCATCCCGGTGCCCCTGGTCCACACGGGCGTCTTCGCGATCGGCTCCGCCATGGCGGCCGCCTCCGGCGTGCTGTTCGCGCCCCTGGCCGCGGTGACCCAGACCATGGGGGCCGAGTTCACGTTGCGCGCATTCAGCGTCGTGGTCGTGGGCGGGATGGGCAACCTGGGTGGGTCCATCCTCGCCGCGCTCTTCATCAGCCTGCTGGAGGCGTACGCCTCGCTGGTGGTGAGCCCCTCGCAGGCCGTCATCGTCTCGTTCGTCGTCTTGATCCTCACCCTGCTCTTCAGGCCCACCGGCCTGTTCGTGCCGACGCCCATCGTGCCGACGGCCAAGTGACGACCGTGGGCTCCCAGACGCACCGCAGCTTCTGGATCGTCTTTCTGGCCGTGGTGGCCGCGCTCGCACTCGCCCCGCTCGCGCTCCCCGAGTTCTGGCGGAAGTTCCTTACCGAGATCCTCATCTGGGGGCTGCTCGCCATGTCCTCGGACATCCTCATCGGCTACACCGGCATGGTCTCCTTCGGGCACTCCGCCTTCTTCGGGCTGGGGCTCTACGGTGCCGCCGCCGCGCTGCTGGTGATGCGCTCCCCGAACCTCTGGATCGCTCTCGCGGTGGGTCTGGCGGCGGCCGCGCTGGTGGCGGTGTTCGTCGCCTACTTCGCCACGCGCCTCCGCGACATCTACTTCGCCATCTCCACGTTCGTCTTCTCGCAGATCTTCTACGTCATCATCTTCACCTGGACGGACGTGACCGGAGGTGAGAACGGCCTGTACTTCACCCAGCCGCCGTTCACGATTCCCGGCATCTGGAGCGGGCGGTTCTCGACGGTGAGCCTCCACTGGTTCGTCCTCGCGATCGTCGCGTTCTCATATCTCGCGCTGCGCCGGATCACCCAGTCCCCGTTCGGGATGGTGCTGCAGTCGATCCGGGAGAACGAGCCGAGGACCCGGGCGATCGGCTACCACGTGGAGCGCTACAAGATCGTGGCGGTGATGCTCTCGGGGCTGTTCGCGGGGCTCTCCGGGGTCCTCTACGCCATCCAGCACCGGTTCGCCGCCCCGGACTTCGTCTTCTTCACGGTGTCGGGCGAGGTGGTCATCTACAACGTCATGGGGGGCATGGGCACCCTCGTCGGCCCGGTGGTGGGCGCCGCATTCTTCCTGGTGCTCCGCGAGGGCCTGTCCCGCTTCTGGGCCGAGTACTACCTGATCCCGCTGGGCATCGCGTTCATCCTGATGGTGATCTTCATGCCCCAGGGACTCCTGGGCTTCCTGAAGCGGCGGCTGAACCAGTAGCGGGAGCCTACGCCCCGGTGCTGCCGAACCCCCCGTCACCGCGTGAGCTCCCCGGGAGCGCGCGCACCTCCACCAGCTCCGCCCGCGCCACCGCCTGGATCACGAGCTGGGCGATCCGCTCTCCCCGATTGATCGTCACCGGCTCGACCCCGTGGTTGACGAGGAGCACGCCGATCTCACCCCGGTACCCCGAGTCGATGAGGCCGGGCGCATTCAGCACGGTCACACCCGCGCGCAGGGCCAGGCCCGAGCGCGGTAGCACGAGCCCCGCGTAGCCGCGCGGGATCGCCACGCGTAGCCCGGTCGGCACGAGCTGCCTTCCGGCTGGCGGGAGCGTGACCGTCGCCGCCGCGGCGAGGTCGAGTCCGGCGTCGCCCGCGCGCGCGTACGCGGGAAGCGCGAGGGTCCGATCGACCCGCATGATCTCGACGGCTACCACGTCCTCTGGTGTCTCGGTCACGAGCCTTCCCTCCTGTCGCGCGCCATGAAACCGCGAAGCGATTGCGCGCGGATCGTGCGCGCCCCGGGAGAGTAGCAGAAACCGGGAGGAGCCTTGACAAAATTGAGGGTGACCGCCGTCCAAACCGTGACCGTAAGATTTCAATTCCGTTGATCTATTTCGGTGGCCTTCGTCTTGCTATCTCCATCGCGCGGAGAGAGCGGACATGCTCCGGAGACTCGGACCCTCGACGTTGCTGAGACTGGCCACGGCGATCACGCTGGGGCTGGCGCTGCTGCTCACGGGTTGCCTCCAGCGCTAGCCGACCACGATGCGCCCGATCATCCACCCTCTCGCCAGACACGTCCTGACGCTCTCGCTGCTCGGGTCGGTGCTCTCGCCGAGCCCTGTGGCCCACGCCGAGACGGCGCTCGACCTCGCGGGTGAGATCGCCCAGCTACGCGGGCGGCTGGCCGACAACAGCGCCCAGGAGCAGCACTGCCTGGCCGGCGCCACCCAGCCGGTGTGGACCGCCGCGCTCGCGACGGACCTGAAGGCCCTGCAGGACCGGGCGAACCAGGCCGCCGCCGAGGGGGCCGCCGCCGAAGCGCAGCCCTGGAAGGAGCTCGCGCGAAAGGCCGAAGCTCTGCAGGCGCGCGTGGCGGTGAACGCGCGGACGGGGGCGGAACTCTTCCAGAGTCAGCAGATCGGGCTCGACTGCCTGGATCGCCACGTCGAGGAGCGCGAGGCACTGCGCGCGTCCCTCGAGATGGCGGTGGCGGATCCGGCCGCGTACGGCGACTCGCTCCGCCTGGCCCGGGAGAGCGGGGGCGCTAGCCTGCGCCTGGATCTCGGCGTGCTTCACGAGCGGAGCCGGGCCCTGTCCTCCCGATGGAAGCAGGGCCGCACGGACTCGACCACGGATGCGGGAGCCCTCAAGGCCGATCTCGATGCGCTGAGGCGGCGTCACACCGCGGCCCTCGAGAGCGCCCCCGCGCGCGCCCTGGCCGATCCGGTGCTGCGCGCAGCCGAAGCACTGGTGGCGGCGGCGGCCGCGTGGGAGCGGGAGCGCAGGGCCGAGGCCCGGGTCGCCGGAGCGCGCGACGACGCCGAACGGCGCGCGGCGGCCCGCGAGCGGGACGAAGCCGGACAGCTGGCGAGGGGCTACTGGGCGACGGCCGATCGGCTGATCGCCCGTCGGGTAACGAGCGACGAGGCTATGCGGACGGGAACAGCGTCGCCAGCAGCTGGCGGAACTCCTTGAGTTTGAACGGCTTGGTCACGACCGGGACCTTGCTCTCCACCAGGAACCGCCCGTAGCCCGGGGCCTCGTCCTCTCCGGTGATGAAGATGAAGCTCGGCATAGCGTCCGGACGCCTCTTGCGCGTCTCCTCGTAGAGCTTCGGCCCGTCCACCTGCGGCATCTGCAGATCGCTCACCACCAGATCGTAGGCCGTCGCGTCAATCAGCTTCAGCGCGGCCGCGCCGTCTTCGGCCGGGTCCACCGTGTGACCGTCCGCGGAAAGGGCCTCGACCATCAGCTCCCGCATGTGCTCCTGATCGTCGGCGACGAGAACGCGCAGCGTTCGCATGCCCCAAGTCTAGCAGAAGCCCCCCCCAACAACGCCCACTCCACGCGGCGTTCAGGAGGAACTGATGCGTACCTGGTCTGGACGAGCCGACGGAGACCGGCACCCGTCGGACATTCGACGGTTCGACGCCCAGGGCGTCGTGAAGGACGTCCAGCTCACGTCCTCCCGGGAGCGCTGAGCGGGGTCGTCGCGGCTGGTGCCGCGGCGCGGGTCGGCAGCGTGAACCGGATCACCGCGCCATGGGGAGCCCCGGGCGTGGCCCACAGGCGCCCACCGTGAGCCTCGACGATCGAGCGACAGATCGACAGGCCCATGCCCAGACCCTTGGATTTCGTCGAGAAGAATGGGTCGAAGATCCGGTCGATGGCCTGGGGATCCAGCCCCACACCCGAGTCCTGCACCGTGATGACGACGTCGTCCGCCTCGTCGATCTGGGATCTAATGGAGAGCTCTCGGCGCCGATCCGTGACCGTGGCCATCGCCTCGATCCCATTGATGACGAGATTGAGTATGACTCGTTCGAGCTGGAGCGAATCACCGAGGATGGATGGAAGCTCCCTGTCGAGCTCGGCGTGAACCGTTATCCGCTGAGAGCGCAGCTCGCTCTGGCTGAGTGCCAGGATGCGCTTGACCGACTCGTTGACGTCCAGCGGCATCATCTGCGGCTCCGACTTCGTCATCAGCGCTCGGAGACTGATCATCACGTCGGCCGCCCGTTTCGCGTCGCGGATGATCTCACTGAGCGCTTGCCGAACCTCGGCGAGATCGGGCGGGTCCTTGCCGAGCAGGCGCAGCGACGCCCCCCCGTTGATGACGATGGCAGCGAGCGGCTGCTTCACCTCGTGAGCGATCGCGGCCGCCAGCTGGCCCATGGTGGTGATCTGAGCCACATGGGCCAGGTCTGCCTGAGCTTTGCGCAGCGCTTCCTCTGACCGCTTGTGCTCGGTGATGTCGACCGCCGAGCCGATGTAGCCGGCGAACTCCCCGTCGGCCGCGTACCGCGGTATCCCCTTGTCGAGGATCCAGCGATACTCTCCATCGGCGCGCCTGAGGCGATACTCCATGGTGAATTGCCGGCGCGCATCGAAGCTGGTGATGTAAGTATCGAGGCAGTGTTGAAGATCGTCCCGGCAGACGCCCTCCGCCCATCCGTTGCCCAGTTCCTGATCCATGCTACGACCGGTGAACTCGAGCCACGGTCGATTGAAGAAGGTGCACTGCATGTCCCGGCCGGACATCCAGATCATGACCGGGGCGGTATCCGCCATCAACCGAAACGTTTCGTTTGCGTCGCTCAGCGCTCGTGCACTCACTTTCCCCCGCGTGGTGACTACCAGGCGGGATGGCTCGTTTCGTCACGACACTGTTCCACGTTGTCGACCGGTAGGCAAGTCAAGAGTCGCCCGGAGCGGCTCGCAACGACCGCCCTCTCCTCGAGAGGCGCCCCCGCGCAACCGAGCCGATACACCTCGACGTATCGGTCCGGGCACGTTGACCGAGGGAGGTGCTCTTCCCACACTGGGCCCGTGCTCGCGAGGGTCCGCTCGGCCACCCTGACCGGGATCGACGCCGCCACCGTCTTCGTCGAGGTGGACGTGGCGGCCGGGTTGCCTTCCTTCACCACCGTCGGGTTGCCCGACTCGACGGTGCGCGAGAGCCGTGACCGCGTGCGCGCCGCCATCCGCAACGCTGGGCTCGAGTTTCCAGTCGACCGGATCACAGTGAGCCTCGCGCCGGCCGATCTGCGCAAGGAGGGCGCCGCCTTCGACCTGCCGGTGGCGGTGGGCATTCTCTGTGCCACCGGATTGGTGAAGCCGGGCCGTCTGGAGGGGGCCCTCGTCTTGGGTGAGCTTTCGCTCGATGCCAGCGTGCGCGCGGTGCGCGGCGTGCTCCCGATCGCCCTCCACGCGCGCCGGCAGGGGTTCGGGCCTCTGCTCGTTCCGGCGGCCAACGCACGGGAGGCCGCCGTGGTCGAGGGGATCGCGGCCATCCCCATCAACACCCTGCACGACGCGGTGGAGTATCTGAACGGCGAGCGCAACATCGGGCCGGCGCGTGTGGATCGCGCCGCAATCCGGCCGACGGCGGATGCCGACGGGCTCGACTTCGCGGACGTCCGCGGTCACGCGCATGCCAAGCGGGGGCTGGAGATCGCGGCCGCCGGCGCGCACAACGTCCTGATGATCGGGCCTCCCGGCACGGGCAAGACCATGCTGGCCCGGCGGGTAGCGTCCATCTTGCCTCCGCTCTCGCTCGAGGAGGCGATCGAGACGTCCACGGTGTGGAGCGTCGCCGGGCTACTGCCGGCCGAGCAGGGCCTGCTCACCGTACGACCCTTCCGCAGTCCCCACCACACCGCATCCGAGGCCGGCCTGATCGGAGGCGGCGGCCTGCCGCATCCCGGTGAGATCAGCCTCGCGCATCATGGTGTGCTCTTCATGGACGAGCTGCCGGAGTTCTCGCAGCGCGTGCTGGAGGCATTGCGCCAGCCTCTGGAGGACGCCCACGTGGTCGTCTCCCGCGCGGCAGGGAGCGCCAGCTTCCCGGCCCGCTTCCAGCTCGTTGCGGCGGCCAATCCGTGCCGGCGGGGGTGCTCCTCCTTGCCCGCCTGCGCCTGCTCGCCTCCCGAGCGTGCCCGCTACCTGGGCCGTCTCTCGCGTCCGCTCCTCGACCGCATCGATCTGCACCTCGAGATTTCGGCGCTCCCTCTTGCCGAGCTCGACAGCGCCGGGGGTGAGTCATCCGCCACAATCCGGCCTCGGGTTCTCGCCGCGCGTGCCCGTCAGGCCGCCCGCTTCGCGGGCACCTCGACCCACGTCAACGCGCGGATGTCGGGCCGACAGACCCGGCGCTTCTGCCCGCTCCCCGCCGATGCCGCGCGCCTGCTCGGGCTGGCGGTCACTCGGCTTGGTCTTTCCGCCCGGGCCCATGACCGGCTGCTGCGTGTCGCCCGCACCATTGCCGATCTTGAGGGAGCCGACACCATCGCAGTCGAGCACATCTCGGAGGCCATTCAGTACCGCGCGCTCGATCGTGCCCGGTGATCGGCGAGAAGGCCCACCGCCACCGCTGATCCGAGCTAGCCGGGCGCGGCAGTGTTCGCCGGACGGCCTGTGGACCCGTGCGCCGATGGGTGCAGGTGTGGTGCCCATCCGAGCGTCAGGATCCTGACGATCGACGGAGGCGTGAGCACCTCGACGATCCCCGGCCGGAGTGGCAGCCGAGTCGTGTACCCAACGTGGGACCAGGCCAAGACACTCCCGCCCAGGACGAGCCATGCCTTGCCGTCGATCGCGACCATGGCTCCGTCGGGAAGGCTCTCGCATCGGGCGGGCCACGATGCGCGCGCCGTGCGCTCCTCGTGCAGCCGACGGTCGAGCACCGTGAGCGATCCCGCGTCGCCGGGATGGACCCGGAGCCAGACCTCTCGGAACGCTTCCAGCTCTGCTCGACGACATTCCCAGCACGGGCGATGCCCGGTGGCCAGAGCGGTCGCCTCGTCGAGGAAGAACAGCTCCGTGTAGCGCCCGGGCGCCATGAGGGGATGGCGCCGTCGCCCGCGGAAGGCGAGCCGGCAGATCACCCACCGCTCCACCCGCCACCGACGCACGATCCACCCGCGCCGATCGACCAGGCAGCCACGGTTGCCCATGAACATCCCCCGCGCGGGATTGGCCTCCGGCACGCCGAAGGGCGTCATGCGGTTCGGAAGGGTCACGGGTGTCGCTAGACGCGCTCCAGGAAGGACCGATCCTCGACGAGGATGCAGTCGCTCTCCGTGGCGCGTCGCACGCTCTCGACGTTGTCGGGGTCCTTCGCGAGCCGCTCCCGGTACTGCTCGTACGCCGCGAGACTCGGGAAGTCGATGAGGGCGGTCGCGACGTTCGTCGGGCCGGCGAACAACGTCGGTAGCCAGTAGCCCACGAGACCGCCGCCGCAGCGCGGAATGATGGTGCCGAGCGCCCTGGCGTAGCGCTCGAAGTCCGACCGCTTCCGCGGGTCGATCGTGTAGCGAATGCTGAGGGTGATCATCGTGTTGTCTCCTCCCATCGCACGTTGAAGACGCTTCGCAGGTGCGTCCGGCCCCGGGTCCCCCGCAGGCGTCTGATCCAGCCGCGCTCGAGGGCCAGATCCGCCAGCGCGGTGCCGATTGGACCGGCGATGTGCGGCCGGCGCTCGGTCCAGTCGAGACATCTCCGGGCCGGGGATTGTCCTCGCCGCCGGACGGGCGGATCGATCCCGAGCGCCCGCAGCGAACTGCTCCCGGTCGGGGTGAGTCGGCAGTCCCGGCCGTCGTCCTCGAGCCAGCCCGCGGCGACGAGCGCGTCGGCAAGCGCGACGCCCAGCCGGCCGGCCACGTGGCGGTAGCACGTACGCGCATCCTTCAGACGCCGCGCCGTGCCATCCGAACCGTTGAGCACGATCGCGTGCGACTGCGGCGGGGCGACGACGGCCAGCGCTTCGACCGCGTGCCCCACGTCAGCGCTCGCCAACCGGTAGTAGCGCCAGCGCCCCTGCCGCTCGACGCGAAGGATTCGACCGGCGATCAGCTTGGCCAGATGGTTGCTGGCCGCCTGGGCAGAGATACCGGCCCGGGCCGCGAGCTCGCCGGCGGGCCTCGCCTCACCACCCGCCAGTGCCATGCACATGGCCGCGCGCGAAGAGTCGGCCAGGAGATTCGCGACGAACGCGATATCGGGTTCGCTCATCGCCCGAAGCTTAGCGCAGTCCCGCGCCACGATGTTTCACGGCAGACCGTATTCAAATGCCGGTGGGCCCGGGCGGGCTCTCCGCTCACCCGGCCCAGGCGTGACGCCTTCGGCGGCTTGCCAATGTCCCTGGATGTGAGACGATGACGGCGTTTTTCGAACCTCACCCCCGGAGGTCCCGATGAGCCAGCCCGGCAGCGTGCCCCATCCCATGGCGATCGTCCGCGAGCAGGCCGCCATGGTCGTGATCGATGTGCAGGAGCGCCTGTTCCCCGCCATGGACGCCGATCATCGCGAGGAGGTCATGCGGAGCCTGAAAATCCTGGCCGCGGCAGCGCGGCGGCTGAGCCTGCCGACTCTGGTCACCGAGCAATACCCGAAGGGGCTGGGCCACACCCTTCAGGAGCTGAAGGAAGCCCTGCCCGCCGGGCTCGAGCCCATCGAGAAGGTGGCGTTCTCCTGCTGGGGGGTCGACGCGTTCCGCAACCGGCTCATCGCGACTGGCGCCCGCCAGGTGATCCTGGGCGGCATCGAAGCCCACGTCTGCGTGCTGATGTCTGCCCTCGACCTGCTGGCCGCCGGTTACGGGGTGCAGATCATCGCGGACGCGGTGACCTCCCGCACCCAGGCGAACTGGCGGCTGGCCATGGCCCAGCTCCGTCAGGCCGGCGCCGTGGTCACGACGACCGAAACCGCGCTCTTCCAGCTGCTGCGCCAGGCCGATTCCGACGACTTCCGGGAGCTGGCGCGCCTGATCCGCTGATGCATCGCTACTTCGACGTCCGCAGCACGGTGCTCCTCGTGGTGGGCTATGGCATCCTCCCCGAAGAGGAGGACCGACCCGTTGCCTACGACCTGAAGCGGGCAATCAACTCGCGCAGCGAGGGCGCCGAGAACCGGAGCGCGGTGGTGGTGACCGACATGTGGATGCTCAACCAGGAAATGGCGGACATGTTTCCGGCCGTCGCCATCGGCGGTCCCGCGGTCAACGCCTTCGCCGCTCAGATCTACGAGGATCTGCCTCTGGCCTTCACGCGTGATCAGCAGGTGTTCATCCAGATGAACCAGGATGCCGGCAAGCGGGCTGCGCTCTGGGGCATGGACCAGCGAGGAACGCGCGAGGCGGCCGAGGTGTTCGTCAAGGACGGGCTGCTCGACCGCTTCCTCGACCTGGTCTGGCACCGCTCCGGGTAGGCGAGCGGCCGCTGCCTGCGGCTCCGCCGGATTCTGCGGCTAGCGGGCTACGCTGAGACGGCTGCCGGGCGGGAGGTTGCTGTAGGTCACGGACCCGTTGGGTCCGCTGTACCGATAGACCGAGCGAGGCAGCGTGCCGCGGGCCGCCCAGGCCGTGCCGGCGCTCGCGCCGCTCTGGAGGACGCGCTGGACGTACTGCTGGGTCTCCGCATACGGCGGGATACCGCGGTGTGCATCCACCGCCCCCTCGCCCGCGTTGTAGGCTGCGACGGCGAGAGCCACGTTGCCCGGGTAACGGTCCAAGAGATAGCGGAGGTGGCGAACGCCGCCCTCGATGTTCTCGCGCGGATTGAACGAATCTCGCACGCCGAGGGCCAGTGCGGTCTTCGGCATCAGCTGCATGAGCCCGCGCGCGCCCGTCCTCGAGACCGCGCTGGGATTGAAAGCCGACTCGGCGCGGATGACCGACTCGACCAGCGTCGGGTCCACCCCGTGTCGCGACGAGATTTCCCGGATCTCGGAGGCATACTGGCTGCGCGAGGCCTCCGATAGGCGGAGCCAGCCGGTCGTGGTACCCGAGACGCTCGGCAGGCCGCGGTAGCGCGGGTCCGTGGGCGCATTGGTCAGGTGCACGACGCCGGCGCCATCGATCAGCCGAAAGGTCTCGGCCTGAACGGGCACGGCGCACATCAGCCCTCCCACCAATGCCATCAGCGTGAATGTGCCCTTGGTCTGCACGGGGGAATGCAGGTCCAAGAGGCGTGCCAGCAGGAGGGAAAAGCGCCCAGAGGCTCCTGGGCCTAGGCAGCCTCCGGGCTATACATTCCAGCTAGTTGAAGACTAGTTCCGGGCCTGGAGCAACGCCTCCCGGATCCGGTTGTCCTTCGGAATAGGCTCCTCCAGGGCCAGATTCAGCACCTGATCGAGCGTATCCACCAGATGGAACGTCATGCCCTCCCGAACCTGGGCCGGGATGTCCTCGACCAGGTTTTTCTCGTTTCTTTTCGGCAAGATGATGACTTTTACTCCGGCTCGACGAGCCCCCAGTACCTTCTCCTTGATGCCCCCCACCGGCAGCACCCGGCCGGAGAGTGTCACCTCGCCGGTCATGGCGAGATCCGATCTCACAGGCCTCTGAGTCATCAGGGAAACCAACGCTGTCACCATGGTGACACCCGCGGAGGGGCCATCCTTCGGGATGGCGCCCGCCGGCACGTGCACGTGGATGTCCGAGGTGTCCCAGTAGTCCGACCGGACGCCCAGCTCGGAGACGTGAGACCGGGCCCACGAAAGGGCCGTCTGGGCGGACTCCTTCATCACATCGCCCAGCTGGCCGGTCAGGGTGAGGGTCTTGCTGCCTTTCATCCTCGTCGCCTCGATGAAGAGAATCTCGCCCCCGGTGGGCGTCCACGACATGCCCACCGCCACGCCGGGGATACGCGTCCGCTCCTCCAGCTCCTCGTGCATGTACCGGGGTGCACCGAGCATCTCGCCCACGAGCGCCTCCGTCACCTCGACGGCTTCGGTGTGGCCCTCGACCCGGCGCTTGGCCACCTTCCGGGTCACCGCGGCAATCTCACGCTCGAGGTTCCGCAGGCCTGCCTCGCGCGTGTAGCCACGGATGAGCAGACGCAGGGCGGCGTCGGACCAGCGGATGTGATCACCCTCAACGAGGCCGTGATCGGCCACCTGCTTCGGCACCAGATGGGTGCGCGCGATGCGCACCTTTTCCTCCTCCGTGTAGCCGGCGATCTCGATGATCTCCATGCGGTCGCGCAGCGGCGGCGGTACAGTGTCGAGCAGGTTCGCGGTGGTGATGAACAGGATCTTCGAAAGGTCGAACGCCACGTCGACGTAGTGGTCTCGGAACGAGACGTTCTGCTCGGGATCGAGCACCTCCAGCAACGCCGACGCCGGATCGCCACGGAAGTCCATGCCGAGCTTGTCCACCTCGTCCAGCATGAGCACCGCGTTCTTCGACTCGGCCCGCCGCAACCCCTGGATGATCTGACCCGGCAGCGCGCCGATGTAGGTACGTCGGTGCCCGCGGATCTCGGCCTCGTCCCGCATGCCGCCGAGCGAGATCCGGTGGAACTTCCGGCCGAGCGCACGGGCGATCGAGCGTCCGAGGGACGTCTTGCCCACACCCGGAGGACCGACGAAGCACAGGATCGGATCTTTGCCCGCCGGGCGCATGCTCTTCACGGCGAGGTACTCGAGGATCCGGTCCTTCACTTTCTCCAGGCCCGAATGATCCTCGTCCAGCACGCGACGCGCCTCCGCGATGTCGAGATTGTCGGTGGTCTGCTTGCTCCATGGCAGCGCCAGCAGCCAATCGAGATACGTCCGCGCCACCGTGTATTCCGCGGCGGCCGGCGGCATCTTTCCGAGACGGTCGAGCTCCCGGAGGGCCTCCTTCTGGGCCTCCTCGGTCATCCCGGCCGCCTCGATCTTGGCGCGCAGGTCGTCCAGCTCCTGCGTGCGCTCGTCCGTCTGGCCGAGCTCTTTCTGGATCGCCTTCATCTGCTCGCGGAGGTAGTACTCGCGCTGGGTCTTCCCGACCTCCGACTCCACCTGAGACTGGATCCTCGATCCCAGGGCCAGGACGTCGGCCTCCTTGGTGAGCACCGCCACGAGCCGCGCCAGGCGTGCCTTCACGTCGGACGTCTCCAACAGCTCCTGCTTCGCCTCGGTGGTCAGCGTGGGCAGAGTGGCCGCGATGAGGTCGCCAAGCCGGTCCGGCTGGGTCACGTTCTGCACGACGGTGGCCAGCTCATCGGGCAACATCGGCGACAGCTCGACCACCTGCCGGAACAGATTCACCGCGTTCCGGGCCAGGGCCTCGGCCTCTAGATCGCCCGGCGGCGGAGCCACGTCGGGCACGTCCATGATGCGAGCCATCAGATAGGGCCGCACCTGGGCCACCTCGACGATCCGGATCCGTTGCAGGCCCTGGACGACCAGCCGGACCGTCCCGTCGGGCTGCTTCAGCACCTTGTGCACGGTGGCAAGTGTGCCGATGCGGTGCAGATCCGCCTGCTGCGGATCCTCGGTGGCAGAATCCCGCTGCGTGAAGACACCGATCAGACGGCCGCCACGAACCACATCCTCCAGCAGGCGGATCGAGGATTCACGTCCGGCCCCGAGGGGCAACGCCGACTGGGGAAAGAGCACGGTGTCCCGCAACGGCAGGATGGGCACCTGCTCAGGAACAGGAGCGCCCGCGTGCAGCAGGTTCGCGCTTCCCGTGGACACCTTGTCGTCTGCCATGGCTTGGTCTTCCTCTCCTGTCAGAACAGATCAACGGGCGAGAGCTGGCCGGTTGCCGCCCGGACGAGCGCTTCACTCTTGCCGCGCTGCGTCTCGTCCCGCGAATCGGCCATGTCGCTCCGCACGTGGTTGGTCAATTCCTCGATCTGCGCCTGCATGTCGAGCATCCGACGCCTCATCTTTAGGATGATCTCGATGCCGGCCAGATTCACGCCCAGGTCACGGGCAAGCCGCGTGACCCTCGCGATATCCTCGACGTCTTCCGCCGAGTACATCCTGGTCTTCCCCTCGGTGCGGCTCGGGCGGATCAGGCCTTTCTTCTCGTACATCCGAAGAGTCTGCGGGTGAATCTTCACCATCTCGGCGACGACGCCGATCATGTAAAGGGGCCGGCTCCGGTCCGTCATTCGCGCGCGCTCCCCGCGCCGTCGGTCTCCGTCCGCCCGGGCAGGAAACGGGCAAGCTCCCGGAACATCTCCTGCGTTCGCGGATCGAGACCGCGCGGGATCTCGACCCGCGTGGTCACGTACAAGTCGCCGCAGCCGGTGCCCGCCAGCCGACGCACTCCCCGACCGCGCAGTCGGAAGACCTGGCCGCCCTGGGTCCCGGGCGGAATCACGAGATCGATCGGCCCATCCACACCCCGAACTCGGACGCGACAACCCAGAACCGCCTCGGTCATGGAGACCGGCACCTCGCAGTAGAGGTTGTCGCCTTTCCGTGTGTAGCGCGGATCCTCGTGCACCCGGGCGATCACGACCAAATCCCCGCGGGGGCCCCCGAAGGGGCCAGCGTGGCCCTCGCCGGGGATCCGGAGCTGGCCGCCGGTGTCCATACCGGGCGGCAGCAGGACGTGGATCGGCGTCCGATTCGGGGCCACGCCGCGGCCGCGACAGGCGGAGCACGGCTCGGCGACCCGGGTGCCCATTCCCTCGCAGGCGGGGCATCCTTCCCGCGACGTCTCGGTCCAGATCGTGCCCAGTCCGCCACAATGCGAGCACGCGGTCGGCTCGGCGCCCGGCGCGGCGCCGCTCGCCTGGCATACCTCGCACGGGGAAAGCCGGTCGACCGGCACGTCTGCCTCGACGCCGGCGAGGGCCTGCTGGAACGACAGCTCGATAGGCACGTGCAGATCATCGCCGCGGCGCCCACCCCGCAATCCGGCCGAAGACGCCGGGCGTGGCCGGTCCCCCGGCCGCGTGCCCTGCCGATCGTAGACGGTGCGCGCGGTGGGATCGCTCAGGATGCGATACGCCTGGACGATCTCCTCGAATAGAGCCCGAGCGTCGTGGTCCCAGAAGTTGACGTCCGGGGAGTAGCGGCGGGCCAGACGCTGATAGGCACGGCGGATCTGCACCGTCGTCGCTCCCGCGTCCACTCCGAGCACCGCGTAGTAGTCACGCATGGTCGCGGGCGGGGCCCCGCCGGGCGGCCCCCCGGCC
>Ga0335070_10001607_pt1 | contig 26106 bp, 29 predicted proteins | sample Lox_Sample_13_FD_206722 | JGI IMG/M metagenome (GOLD analysis project Ga0335070, IMG submission 206722) | Soil microbial communities from Loxahatchee National Wildlife Refuge, Florida, United States - Lox_Sample_1.3 | ecosystem: Environmental > Terrestrial > Soil > Wetlands | place: USA...
CTTTGTTAATAGAGGCAGTATGGAAAGGATTCTCTATGCTGTATTCTTTCATTACAATTCTAAAGGCCAAGAGCTACCCTCTCTCCTTTTTACACACAAGCCTTGACGTAGGCTTGACGGGCCGAAGGGTTGACATCTTTGGGCAGAATGAGTAAAATCCGTGTGTCCTTAAGAAAGAGGAAGGAAGAGATGAGATGTTTGATTTCCTTGATCGTTGTGCTGGCTGTCTTCGTGCCCCCCGGGTATGGACAGATGTATAAGTGGGTGGACGAGAAAGGAACGGTTCATCTGACCGACGATCTTTCAAACATTCCGGAGAAATATCGTGAAGAGGCGGAAATTCGAAAGCCTCCTAAAGAAACGGCCACCCCGAAAGCTCAAGAAAAGTTCGAGCCCTTTCTCCCCCAGGGCATTTCCGAACCAGACGGGATGACCGTTGACCTGGTGCGGAACGGGGAAGTGTCGTTCACGGAGGTCGTCCTGAATGAGAGGGTCAAACAGAATTTCATCGTCGATACGGGAGCAAGTTTTACAGTCATCAGTCGAGAGGCAGCGAACGAGTTAGGAATTACGATTGATGACAGCACTCCTTTTGTCCCGATCACGACCGCCAGTTCCGTCATCTTTAATCCTCTGGTCACCTTGAAGTCTTTACGGGTGGGGCAGGCCGTGGTTGAAGATGTCGATGTTCTGGTCCATAACCTGCCGGGGGGGTCCGCAGGGCTCTTGGGCAATTCCTTCCTCAATCGGTTTAAGGTAGTGCTGGATTCCGTTGAGGGAAAGATGACACTCTATTCCTTTCGAGGGACCCCGTCCCCCGACCGACCGGGCGGGTACGGAAGGGATTTTTGGACAGGTCAGTTTCGTCTCTACACCCGAGCGTTGAATGAGTTGAACAGGATGAAACGAGGGTACGAAGGGAAAGGGGGATCAAGCGCAGAGTTGGTTCGGCTCAAGAATGCGATCCGGTATTTTGAAAACCAGCTGGATGAACTTGACCGAAGGGCCTCTTTGGCCGGGGTGCCCAGGAACTGGAGACAGTAAAAAGAAATGGACTATTGGAGTACTGGAGTAAAGGGGTATTGGAGTACGGGAGTAATGGAAAACCCAGAACTCCACCACTCCATTGCTCCATGACTCCAATAATTTATCCTTCCATCACTCCATGCGGTTAGGGAGTATAAATCACTACCAGCAGTTTGGCCTCTTGGTCGCTGACATTGCGAAGTTTGTGTGTGATGCCTGAATTGAAGTGAAGCGTCCCCCCTTTTTTGAGCAGTTTTTGAGTTTCTCCTACCCTTACCTCGACCTGCCCTTTCAAGACATAAAGAAATTCCTCGCCCTCATGCTTGTACTCCACCATCTTGTGGTCCTGTTTGGGATCGATGGTGACGAGAAAAGCCTTCATATGTTTCGTCTCTGCATCCGGAGTAAGCGTTTTATAGGAATAGGCCTGAGTCCGTTTGTAAAAGCTTTCCCTCCTCTTTTTCTCCGAGGCCTCTTTTTCTTCGGCAGAGAGGAAGGAGCCCGAGTCAATGGCAAGGGCCTTTGCGATCTGGATCACCGCGGAGACTGGAGGGATGGCGATTCCCTCCTCAATTTCTTTCAGATAACGGTGGGATAACGCGGTTTTGTCGGCCAGTTGTTCGAAGGAGACCTTTCTCAATTCCCGCAGTTGCTTCATTTTGGCTCCGAAAGATTTTTCATCGATCGTCTTGGTTGCCATGAATCCTCCCCGTGCAGATCTCCTGCAACGCCACTTTATTATATTCCCAATTTTCTATTTTTCAACCTAATTTTTCAGGTCGCCCTTCTTCCGTAACCGCGTCGGACGCGAGGGAAGGTCGCTTTCGATTCGAAAATTTGTTCTTTGGGTTATGGCCGTTTCATTATATAATAAAGCCGATGGAAACGATGGAGCAATGGGTGAAGGCGGGAACGGTTGAGAATCGATTTGAAGGGGATCGGATCTCCCAGGTGCTTCAAGAAGCCGGGATTCCATTTCTCATCAAATCGTTTCTCGATACGGCCTATGACGGGCTTTACATCCCTCAGAAAGGATGGGGGATCGTGATGGTTTTTGAAAAAGATAAGGCAGAGGCAGAAAGGCTTATTTCCGAAGTCAAAAAAACTTTCGTGAAGGAGGGAGAGGATGAAACTGGACAGTTTGGATGAAATTATGAGATTTGCCATCCGGAAAGAGGCGGATGCGGCCGCTTTCTACAAAATGGCAGCGGACCGTTCGACCCCCGGTGCTAAAAAGACCTTTGAAGAATTAGCCAAAATGGAGGAAGGGCACAAGAAAAAGCTGGAAGGATTTGATCCGAAGAAGGTCGGTCGGATGAAATTGAAGGAGTCGAAAGGGTTGGGAATGAGTGAGTTGATGGAGGATGTGCCTTATAGTTCGGACATGAGTTATGCGGACCTTCTTCGAATGGCGATCAAAAATGAGGAAAAATCCCAACACCTCTATCTGAATACAGAAAAAATGGTCAGCGAGCCGAGTCTAAAAAAATTGCTTTTAATCCTTGCCCAGGAAGAATCGACCCATAAAGAGACGCTGGAGAAGATTTACGACGAAGACATTCTGAAAGAATTCTGAAGAAAGCTTCGAGTTTGAACCGTTCGACGTTGCCAACCCCAATTTTTAAGTTGGGGGAAAAGCGCCGCTCAGGGGGAACCCTGAGCGAGCCCCGGCTTTCAGGCCGGGAGTCGGAGGGTTGACATTACGTTGGAGGGTTCCGTGATACCCGGATTGACCGGAAAATCTGAGATGATCGTCAAAGAGGAAGATCTGGCCGGCCGACTGGGAGATGTTCCTGTGGGTGTCCTCTCCACGCCCAGGCTGATTCAACTTTTGGAGACCGCCGCGATCGAGGCGATCCGTGACCATCTGTCCGCGGATCAGGTGAGCCTGGGCACGGAGATGAGGGTCCGGCACTTATCGGCAACGCCCCCGGGCATGAAAGTCACTGCGAATGCCCTCCTCAAAGGAGTAGAAAATAACCGGCTCTTCTTCCTGGTGGACGCTTATGACGAAAAGGAAAAAGTGGCGGAAGGGGAGCACGTAAGGGTTCTCGTTTCAAAAGAACAGTTTCTTGAGAAGGTGAAGAAAAAGAGGGCACGATGATTTTACGGGCAAGGACGACCGATTGAGCCAACCTGGGCAGCCATGAAGCGTTTTGAGATTTTAGACCATACAGCGGATATCGGCATTGTCGTTCATGGTGAGAATCTCAAAACGCTTTTTGAGAATGCCGGAGAAGCTTTTTTCCATCTGATCACCGATCTGAGGAAGGTCAGGCGTCGGGTCGAGAGGCGGGTGAATATCGGAGGAGAGAGTTTGGATCGTTTAATGGTGGATTGGTTGAGCGAGCTTCTCTACCTTCATGATGTAGAGAATCTTCTCTTCAAGGGGTTCGACGTCGACTCCGTCGGCCAGGAGGGTTTGAAGGCCACCGTGAAGGGGGAGTCTTTTCGAGAAGGGGTCCATGTGATCAAGACAGAGGTGAAAGCCGTGACCTACCACCAGATAGAGGTTCGCCGGGAGAATGGGGGCTGGAGAGCTCAGGTCATCCTGGATCTTTGATTACAGGACGGGCAAGAATATCTCAAAAGTTTTACAAATGCGGTTTGTTGAAAGGGTAAGGGTAACAGGGGGGCTGTCGCTGATCAATATTTGCTAGAGCTTTTCGTCGTGAGCAGTCAACGGGGAAAAGGTGCCGCTGTAAAACTTACTCGACATTCTTGCCGTCCTCTGAACTGGGACAATTTCCTCAGTCCTTGTCTTTGGAAAAGGGCGATGCCGGAATAGATAGGGAGTATCCATGTCTGATCAAGAAAAAATCAAGGTCCAGAAGATAGATGATTGCCGGTGGAGAATTCCCAGGGAAGGAAAGATGAGGACCGACGGAGTGATCTATGCCGATGAGCGATTGTTCAACGACATTCGAAAAGACCAGAGTTTGGTCCAGGTCGCAAACGTTGCGTGGCTTCCGGGCATTGTGGGCCATTCCCTGGCCATGCCGGATATCCACTGGGGCTATGGGTTTCCGATCGGAGGCGTGGCAGGGTTCGACATGGAGGAAGGAGTTGTTTCTCCCGGAGGGGTAGGTTACGACATCAACTGAGGGGTCCGTTTAATGCGCTCAGGTCTGAGCCGCACGGACATTCAGGGAAGAATGAAAGAATTGGTGGAGGCCCTCTTCATCAACATCCCTTCGGGTGTCGGCTCCCACCGGAAAGACCTCAAACTGAGCCGGGAGGAGGAACGGCGAGTTCTCAAAAAGGGAGCCAGGTGGGCCGTCGAAAAAGGCTTCGGCTCAGCAGAAGATCTTGACCACATTGAGGAGCACGGGTGCATTGAGGGAGGGGATCCGGACCGTGTCTCTGAGAAAGCGATGGAAAGGGGAAGAGCTCAATTGGGGACCCTGGGCTCGGGAAATCATTTCGTCGAAGTGGGGTATGTCGCGGAGGTCTTCGACGAGGCCCTTTCCCGATCGTTGGGCCTTTGGAGGGATCAGGTCACGGTGATCGTCCATACCGGTTCAAGGGGCTTGGGTCACCAGGTTTGTGATGATTACATCCGCGTCATGCTGGATGCGGCCAGGAAATATCAAATCGAACTTCCAGACCCCCAGCTCTGTTGTGCCCCTGTTTCTTCGCCGGAAGGAAAACGGTATCTCGAAGCCATGGCCTGTGCAGCTAATTTTGCTTTCACCAATCGGCAGATGATCACCCATTGGGTGAGGGAAACCTTTGAGCAAGTTTTCCAAAAGGGTCCCAGGGATTTGAAATTAAACCTGATCTACGATGTCTGCCACAATATCGCAAAGATTGAGACCCACACGGTGAATGGAAAGCAGCAGAAGCTCTGCATCCACAGGAAAGGGGCGACGAGGGCCTTTCCTCCAAACCATCCCGATATTCCGCGGGACTACCAATCCACCGGCCAGCCCGTCCTTATCCCGGGGGATATGGGGAGATGTTCTTATGTCCTGGTCGGGACTGAAAAAGCGATGGAGGAGACGTTTGGAAGCACCTGTCATGGCGCAGGTCGGGTGATGAGCCGGCATCAGGCCGTGAAGGCAGCTAGGGGGAGGGCGATCGTCAGGGAACTGGAGGACAAAGGCATCATCGTCAGGGGCGCGAGTCGAGGAACCATTGTGGAGGAGATTCCCGAAGCCTATAAAGATGTGAACGATGTCGTGAATGTGGTCGATCGGGCCGGCATCAGCCGAAAAGTGGTCAAGCTTGTCCCCCTGGGAGTGATCAAAGGATAACCGCCTCCATTGCAGATTTCGGATTGCAGATTGTTGATTTAAAGTCTGAAATCTTAAATTTGAAATCGGAAATTATACCATGCGAATTCTTGCTATCGATATTGGCGCGGGCACTCAGGATATTCTCCTTTTCGATTCGGAACAAAAGGCCGAGAATTGTATCAGCCTTGTCCTTCCTACGCCTTCCAAATTTATTGCAGAGAAGCTGAAGACGATCGAAGGTCCTGTCTATATCCATGGTGATACGATCGGAGGAGGCTCCCTGGGCGGGGCCATCCTTGACCACCTTCAAAAGGGATATCCCGTGGTGATGGAAGAGTCGGCTGCTTATTCCATTCGCAATGACCTGGATGAAGTGAAATCGATGGGGATTGGCGTGGGCAAGAAGCCCGCAGCCGAGACCTTTCAGGAGTTAGACATACGGGAAATCGATCTCGTTCTGTTTGAAAGGTTCCTGGGCCATTTCGGCGAGAACCTTCGGGTGGACGTGATTGCGATTGCCGTTCAAGACCATGGCGTTTCCCCGAAAGCAGTTTCAGACCGGGCCTTCCGTTTCGAGAACATGGAGAGGATGCTGCGAAGAGATAACCGACCCGAGACGTTTCATTTCCTGGAGGACGCAATCCCCGGTCATTATCTGCGGATGAGGTCGGCCGTGGCCGCGGTGAAGAGATCTTTCGCGGTCCCCGTGCTGGTCATGGATACAGCTTTCTCGGCCATTTTAGGCTGCCTCGAAGAAACCAGCGGCCCTTCACTGGTTGTCAACGTGGGGAACAGTCATACCATTGCCGCTTTGATCATGGAGAGAAGAATCGAAGGCCTCTATGAACACCATACCCATGAGCTGACTCCTGAAAAAATGGAGCACGATCTGCGGCTCTTCGTTCGGGGGGGACTGGAGGGGAGAAGGGTCTTCAATGAAAACGGCCACGGCGCCGTCACGCTGAAGCCCCTTCCCGAAGTATTTTCGGTCGTCGTCACCGGCCCGAACCGCGACCTTTTCAAAAAGACTTCATTTAAATTTGTCTTTGCTGCCCCGGGTGGAAATACGATGATGACGGGACCGATGGGTTTGGTCAGGGCAGCCCAATACCGATTCGCTCGCGGCGAATCGTAATTTGAAATTTCAAACGTCAAAACAAATTCAAGATTCGAATGGTTGAACTCGACGTTTTAGCCCCGAGGATGCTTTCCTCTGCAAGGTTTGAGTGACAGGGTTTTGAGCTTTGACATTCAGTTGACCTTTGAATTTTGGCATTTGACATTGTGTCAGGGAGGCAAGGATGGAAACGATCTATTATTCTTCGTTCAATTCGCCTTTCTTAAAAAAGGTTTTTGTCGCCTCTACGGAGAAAGGCGTCTGTTTTGTCGATTTTGTCCGGACGGAGAAGGCCTTTATGAAAAGGCTCAAGGGGAGATTTCCGGGAAAGATCGTGAGGGATGACCGAAGGAACAGAAATATTGTAAATCAACTCAAGAAATACTTGAAGGGTGAGCTCCAGAGGTTTGAATGCAAGCTGGATGTGAGGGGAACCCCATTCCAGAAAAAAGTGTGGTCGGCGCTTGCAAGAATTCCCTACGGTCGAACCCGATCCTACGGAGACATTGCGCAGGCGATTGGCCATCCCCAGGCCTTTCGAGCCGTTGGAAATGCCAATGGCCGGAATTCAATTCCATTGATCCTTCCCTGCCACAGAGTGATCGAAAGCAATGGCGGGCTGGGCGGGTTCGGTCACGGGGTGAAGGTAAAAAAACAGCTGCTCGATTTCGAAAAGAGCCATGGATTTTGACCAATTCATCAAGGAAGCTGCTCCCTCCCTCAACCTCCAATGGCGGAGGTTTAAAAGAGGGGGGATCAAGCGAAAAGTTGAACATCGGATTGCCGACCTTCGCCTCCCCACTTTTGAAGATTACCTGGTCAAAGTCAAAAAAGACCCTGAAGAAAAAAGCCGCCTCTCTCAAATTCTGACGGTGACGATCACGAGATTCTTCAGAGATAGGAAGGTTTTCGACATCCTTGAGTCCTCCATCATCCCAACGGTGGCCCAGAATAAGGGTGAGGGCGATTTAAAGATATGGTCGATCGGCTGCGCCAACGGGGAAGAACCTTACAGCCTCTCCATGTTGTGGAAGGAAAAATTCGAAAAAGATCTCCCCGGGATCCGTCTTACCCTCATCGCCACAGATATTAATGAAAACCTTCTCGTAAGGGCGAGGGAAGGGAGATACAAAGAGAGCGCTTTAAAAGAGATTCCGGAGGGCATCATTCAAAGATTTTTTAAGAAGGACGGCAGATCCTATATTCTTGATCCATCCGTTCGGGAAAGCGTGGAGTTTAAAAAGCATGACATCATCCATGAAGACCCGTTTTCCGGAATGGACATCATCTTTTGTCGGAATTTAGCCTTCACCTACTTTTCGAAAGAATGCCAGGTGGACGTGCTCAAAAAGATCGCCTCGAGTTTAAGAAAGAACGGGTATCTCGTGATTGGGGGAGATGAGTCCCTTCCCCTAGCCTATCCCACTCTCTTTGTCCCGATTCTCCCGACGGAGAGAATCTATCAAAAGTTCGACCCAGAATCCCTGACCCTCTCCCTCTCCGCGCCGCAGACTGCGTCGTAACCCTCTAAAGCTTCGTCACCCGACCGCCTGTCCTGCCTTTCAACGGTGGTAGTTTTTCGGTAATTTCGACACGGTCTACCGGGGAGATAAGAAGGGTGAGGGGGCTGGCCGCCCTTTTCCTCTGCTTCTACCTTGACAAACGTTGCTCTGGGTAACTAATTTTAGACTGAAAGGTTTTTGATTTCGAAAGGTGTTCATTTACGGGATAACGGGGGAAAACAAGAAAGGAGGGTAAGACAATGGAAGCAAAAAGAAATTATTCCAGTCTATGGAAAGGCCTGATGGTAGGGAGCTTTTTGGGTGCGGCAGCAGGCTTTCTTTTGGCCCCGGAATCCGGGAGAGAACTGAGGTCAGGAATCAAAGAAAAAACAAATAAGGCTTTGGACGAGACCAAGCGGTTTTGTTCAGAGGGCCGCACAAAGTTCAATGACACACTGGGCTTTTTTGCCGGCGGGAAAGAAAGGGCTTCGGCGAGCCACATTGAATCTCCCGAAGAAATAGTCGCGGATGCGTAGGAAGGACTTCAGAGGTAAAAAGGAAAACCCCGGGGCTTCAAGAACAGAACCGCCTGTTCATTCATGAAGGTCCGGGTTGAAAATTCCGGACAGAATACGGTTCTTTCCATTTTAAAATACTAGATTCACCTTATTTACTTCACCGGCTGTTTTTGATAATCTTAAAAAAGGTATGTGTACGGATATTTCTAAGGCCTTCTCTTAGCCGAGAGGAGGGTGGCCGGTTGCCTGAAAAGGTGAGTGCGAGCTGACAAATCGGAAAGGAGGGTGAATTCCATGGCAGAAAATGACAATGTTCGTGGAGGGTTCCTGGGAGGATTTCTGATCGGGGGCATCCTGGGAGCACTGGCAGGAATTCTGTTCGCTCCAAAATCGGGTAAGGAGTTGAGGTCTGAACTTAAGCGAAAGGGAGATGAAGTTTTCGACGAGGCAAGTGAGCTGTATTCGGAGGCACACGCCAGGGCGAAGATTATCCTGGAAGAGGCCCATCGCCGGGCTGAGGAGCTGAAGAAAGAAGCGAATCTCCAGCTTTCGGAAGCGCGTCTGAAGGCGAAGGAAGTGATCGGGGAAGCAAAAGCAGGGGTGAAGAAAGTGAAGGGCGCGGTGGAAGTCGGTTTGGAAACTGCGAAGAGAGAGTTGTCTAAGGAAGGAAGGAAAGACGAACCCAAAGCTTAAGCCGACCTTCCGACTCGTCGGTCTGAAGATGGAGAGTTCAGAGCCGCCCCGGCCCTTTGACAGACCTAATGTTTTGAGCCGTTCGGAGCGCTCCCGGCCTTGAGCCGTTCGATCCACTGACGGCCTTGAGCTTGTCGAAAGGCCTGTCGAGTCGAAGAAAGGAGCGCGACCTGCCTTAAGCCGAGGGCGGGACGCCGCCGAATGGATCGAAGGGAGATCACAGGTTATGCTACTGACCATCAGCGTCACTGTCATTGCGGCATCGGTCGTTGTTGTTGCGATTGTTCTCATTCCTGTCATTCTGCAGATTCGTCGTACGGCTCGCGAGGCCGAGAAAATTTTGGAGACCACCCGCATGCAGGTGGTCCCCCTCAGTCATGACCTGACGGTCATCTCCAGGGAGGTCAGTAGTATCCTGCAATCCGTGCATCGGCAAATGGATCGGGTCGAAGAAGGGATTGCCACGGTTCAGGATGGAGCCGAGCGCTTGAGGGATTTCGAGGAAGCAATTTTAACGACGGTTGAGACGCCCCTGCTCGAGCTCGCAACGGTGGTCAGAGCAGTGAGCCGGGGGATTGTGGCTTTCCTGCGCTTCTTTCGAAGTTGACCGGAACGTGCCCGAAACGTCCCGCTGAGAAGACAGAGTCCGTGCCTACCGGCAGGCAGGAAAAGGACAATTCGCAAAGAATTTCGATGGCTTCCATTCTGCCTGCCACCGTGTGCCCCGGAAGTCCCCCCTTCCTGCGGCCGGAGAACTCCGGCGCAAGAGCCTTTGAGTCCTTCGCCTTAAATTCTTCCTCTGACAAACAGATAGAAATAGACGAGACCGATCAGGCCCGTAAGGGCCAGGGAGAGGAACATCGTAGGAAAGTTCGTCAAGCGAAGGACGACACCCATGATCATCGGTCCGAGTCCGAGCCCTAAATCCCCCGTCGCGGTCAACCATCCTATCGCTGGCCCATGGGAAGCACCGACAAGGTCAAGGACATAGGCGAATAAAGAGGGCACGAGAAAAGCGTGCCCTGCGGCTGCGATCACAGCCACGAGAATAAACATCTCAAGAGACTTCGAGAAGGCGAGCAGTGTCATCGCGAGAATAAAGGCGATGATACAGGGCAAGATGACTTTTTCTCTCCTCTGAATATCAAAGATCCTTCCCCCAAAAACACGGCCGGAAATCATGACAAACGCATAGGCGGTGAAGAAGAGACCGGGGTTTGCCATACCGTGGTGAACGGCATGAAGCGGGAAAAAGGCCATGAGAGCTCCGAAGATCATGTGAACCATGAAGTATAAGAGGATCGGGGAAAGGGTTTTGAAACCGAAAGAAGAAGCGGCTTCTGCGGGCACGTCTTCGACGGGGTTCAACTCTTTCTGGCTTAACCTGCTGGCAATCCATAAAGAGCATAGAGAGAGGACCGTGCAGACCGAGAAGAGAGTATCAAAACTGAACTGGTTGATCAAAAACATCCCGGCGATGGGGGCTAACGCCATGGAAATATTGAAGGAAAGAAAGAAATAACCGAGGCTTTGCCCCCGGTAGGGCTCCGGGGTGATGTGGGCGATCAATGCGATGGAAGCCGTGAAAAAGAAAGCCGTTCCGATTCCCTGGAAGATTCTGACGAAGAGAAAAGGCCAAAAGGGGGGCGTTAAGATCGAGGCGACGGAGGTCACGGCGAAGAGAATCGCGCCCGCGAGCATGAATTTTTTTTCGGGGATTTCGGAAAGTTTCTTCCCGACGATCGGCCTGAGGACCAGGGAAGAGACGCCGAGGGCTCCGATCAGAATGCCAATTTCCACCTCCGTCGAGCCGGATCTCGAAAGATAGATCGGAATGGTCGGGACCAGGATATGGAAGACAAAGGTGAAAGCAAATTGCGCAGAGAAACAGAGAAGGAATTCGCGGGAAAGTATTTTTCGAAGCGTCATACCGGATTGGGCCGATGGGATGCCGGTGGCCGACGGATTTTGCGGACAGAGACTTTTCCCGGGGAATTCATCTCTCCGTCTTTCTCCGACGGATAGACTCCCTCGTGCGCGGTCGCGGCCCTCATAGGTATCCCTGTTTCTTCAAATTGATCATCAGGATGGAGATGGCGGCAGGGGTGACGCCGGAAATTCTCGAAGCCTGGCCGAGAGAGTGAGGCTTAATCTTGATCAGTTTTTCCATCACCTCTGTGGTGAGTCCGATCACAGAGCTGAAATCAAACTCGCCCGGAAAGCTCACCTCCTCCAATCTTTTAGACCTCTCGATCTGGTCCGTCTGCCTTGTGATATAACCCTCATACTTCACTTGTATCTCGACCTGTGTTTGCACGGGTTGAGGAAGGGTTTCGAGGGTTCGATCAAAGTCGAGGAGGTGTCCGAAATGAATTTCGGGTCGCCTCAATATTTCCTGGAGGGAGGAGTCCTTTTTCAGAGTCACGGTTCCCCATCGACAAAGGCGTTCATTATTTTCCCTGGTCGGATGGACTCTCACCGTTGCGATCCTGGAAAGGGCTTCTTGAATCGCCTTCTTCTTCTCAAGAAAGAGGCGATATTCCCCCTCCTTGACCAATCCCGCTTCATATCCTTTTTCTCTCAGCCTCAAATCGGCATTGTCTTCTCTCAAATGGAGGCGGTATTCCGCCCTGGAGGTAAACATACGATAGGGTTCGGCCGTCCCTTTGGTGACGAGGTCATCGATTAGGACGCCGATATAAGCATCGGAACGTTTCAAAAGGAGGGGGGCCTCCCCCCGAATAGAGCGTGAGGCATTGATGCCGGCCATTAAGCCTTGGGCGGCCGCCTCTTCGTAGCCGGACGTTCCGTTGATCTGTCCGGCGTGGAAGAGTCCACGGATCTTTTTTGTTTCGAGGGAGGGCTTCAATTCCGTGGGATCGACAAAGTCATATTCGATGGCATAGCCGGGCCGGAGGATCTCCGCCTGCTCCAGCCCTTGGATCGACCTCAGCATCCGGACCTGAATATCCAGAGGAAGACTGGTGGAAATCCCGTTCGGATAGATCTCGTCCGTATGGCGGCCGTCGGGTTCCAGGAAAATTTGATGTCTTTTCTTATCGGCAAACCGGACCACTTTGTCCTCAATCGAGGGACAATAACGGGGTCCGATGCCCTTGATGATCCCGCAGTAGAGAGGGGATCGGTCGAGGCCGCTCCGGATGATGTCGTGGGTCGTGGTGTTCGTATAAGTCATGTAGCAGGGAACCTGCTCGACGTCGATCTTCTCCGTCGAGAAGGAGAACGGAAGAGGCGGGGTGTCTCCGAGTTGAGGGGTGAGCTGAGAGAAATCGATCGTCCTTCCATCCAGCCTTGGCGTGGTGCCGGTCTTGAGCCTTCCCATCCGAAATCCCAGATGTCTCAGCGACTCGGATAAGCCAAGAGAGGGTGGATCTCCCATCCTGCCCGAGGGGAAGTGTTCGAGACCGATATGAATCAGACCGTTCAAAAAAGTCCCGGGGGCCAGGACTAGGGCGTTTGCCCGAAGGATTTCGTTCGACTCCGTCTTCACGCCAACGACCCGATTTCCGTCGATTAAGATTTCTTCTACCGTGGCCTCCTGAATCGAAAGATCGCTCTGACGCTCCACCGTCCGTTTCATCCGAAGCCGGTATTCCTGGCGATCCACCTGGGCCCGCGAAGAGCGTACCGCCGGACCTCGCGTATCATTCAGCTGGCGGAACTGGATTCCTGTCTCGTCCGTGGCTTTGGCCATTTCTCCGCCCAGGGCATCAATTTCCTTCACCAGGTGGCCTTTGGCCAACCCGCCGACGGCGGGGTTGCAGGACATGTAGCCGATCTGTTCGACTTTTTGAGTGATGAGAAGGGTCGGGTGTCCCATGCGAGCGCAGGCCAAGGAGGCTTCAATCCCGGCATGCCCCCCGCCTACCACAATGACGTCAAACTTCCTTGGAAATGGATGGGATGGATTGTTCATTCGGACTTAGCTTAGCCTTGGAACATTTTGGGAGTACTGGAATATTGGAATACTGGAAAGATGGGTCCAGGTTCAAAAAAAACGGAAACCAATTTCCTTAGCATTACTCCAATTCTCCATGACTCCATCATTCCAATTTTTCAGCGTTTACCCCGGCAAGCCTTCACACAGACCCCGCAGATATTATGACTGAAGTGGAGGGTTTTGACAAAAGTTCTCAGCTGCTCATAACATCGAAGATGATCGAAATCTTGTTGCCGTTCGCGAATGGCTCCCGCAGGGCAGACCGACAGGCAGTCCAGACAGGAACCGCAATCCTTGATCGAAGGAGAGCTGACGATCAGAGGAATCCCGGTGAGGATGGTCACAAGACGAATCCGAGATCCAAATTGTTCATTGACGAGGAGATTGTTTCGGCCGATCCATCCCAACCCCGCAGCGCGGGCCACGTGCTTATGGGAGAGATGGGCTTTCTGGGTTTTCCAATCCACGAGCTGAGAGGCGGCGATGGGCATGGCGTGGTATCCCAGGTCTTGAATGGTTGAGGTGACCATGAGGCCGAGGGTATCCAGAAGAATGTTGACTCTCTGGTAGTGGTGGAAATAAAGGGGGGTCGGTTGGTTTTCAACCTCTTCTAAGACGGCATCCGAGAGGTGGAACCCCACCGAGATGGCGTGGGGAAGTCGATCGATTAAGAATGGAGGGAGGAGGATTTCTTCTTTTTTGAAGGAGCGAAGGTCTGCCACGCCAAACAGGGAGCTTCCCCATTGGCGGCAAAGGGCGCTCAGTTTTTCCGTATTCTCCCGAGGATTCGTCACGGACTAAATTGTGACTTCTGAATTCATTTATTGCAAGAGGCCCTCGAACGCCGATTTCGCCCGCCTTCGCGCAGGCAGAGAATTCGGATTTCGGAATATACCAGCGACGGTCAACCTTAATCAGGCCCGCCCGAAAAATCTCATCTGGGGCATTCCCCGGTACTTCATTGCATTCCCTCGATAAGAAGATTTGAACTTTAAATTCCGCACTCCGCATTCCGCAATTGTGCTAATCGCTCCCAACCTTGATTTTTAGCTCCTTCATCTTTTTACGGAGGGTGTTCCGATTGATGCCTAAGAATTGGGCGGCGGCAATTTGAACATGGTCCACTCTCTCTAATGCGGACTTAATCAAAATCTTTTCCACCACCCGAATGATATCGTCAAAGATCCCCATGTGGGTCTTCGTCTCCACATAGGGGTCAAGCTTGTTCAAAACTTCGACCAGCTTTTGTTCCAAGATCTCATCCAGGAGATGAGACCTCGCTTTGAGCTTGTTCTCCTTGGCAAGGGGGTCGCTCTTTTTAAGGTGGTAACTTCTAACCACAGGAGAGAGGATCGCTGAGAGGACGGAGAGGAACTGGAAGTCCTCCACGAATTCGTGTCTGGGCCCGTAGAGTGAATTCATATTGATCACGCCCTTCGGCTCATCCCCCGTCATCAGGGGAACGCAGAGGAGAGGGGCTTCGATCCTCTCGGTGCGCTTCTGGCCCTTCATCATCTCCTCGTAGAGAGGTTCTTGATTCAGGTTCTGGATCACCATGGGCTGTCGCGATTCCAGAACTTTACCGATCGTTCCTTTTTGGCTGGGGCAAGTAAAAGGATGAATCTCTTTTTCGATTCCGTACAGGGCCTCGACGTGGAGCGAATCCTTCTGGGGGTCCTGGAGGAAGAGGGCCGAATACCGAACTGAAAAATATTCAGACAGAATGGCCATCACGCCAAGAAAATAATCTTGGAGATGGCTCGGCTGGGGGAGGAGGATAATCTCATGAAGGCTTCTCAGTTCAGGATTGGAACGGGGATTGATGAAGAATGTGGAAGGCATATCAAGCTCCTATCGGTTAAACCTCAATTGAGCGACGGTTTCAGGAGAACGAGGATGAACAGCAAGGTTAATCCTAAAAAAAATAAATCATAATTTCAAGAGGATTTTATCCTCTCCGCAGAGATCGACGCCCGCGTGCCCTGCCTTCGCCGAAGCGGATTCGCGCAGGCAGGCGAAGCTCTTTCTTGCCAGATGTTTTGATGGAGCACTGCGGCGTGGAGGTCCAGGGGCTCCATCCCCTTTCTCCCGGCCTTCTTCACACTTGAAGTCTCATTGTGAATTCATTAAAATCCACTCCATATGGATTCAGCGGTTGAGCGGGACAGGCCTCGGGTCATGATTCTCCTCGGTCCGACAGGGGCGGGGAAATCCAAATTGGCGATGGAATGGGCGGAAACGCTGGGAGGCGAAATCATCAGCGCCGACTCGGTCCAGGTTTACCGTTATATGGATATCGGGACGAGCAAGCCCACGCCGGCCGACCAGAGAAGGGTTCGGCACCACCTGATTGACCTTGTCCCCCCGGATCAACCTTTTCATGCGGCGCTCTATCGGTCGCTCGGCCGGAAGAAGGTCGATCAATTATTCCAGGAAAGGAAGCCCATCTGGGTCGTCGGGGGGACGGGACTTTATATCAAAACCCTCACCGAGGGACTCTTTGACAGTCCTAAAATAGACCCCCGGGTTAGGGAAAGTCTAAAACAGGAAGGCAAGGAAAAGGGGGTGGGGGCCCTCTATGAACGCTTGAAAAGAGTCGATTTCCGGACAGCGTCTCATCTTCATCCCCATGACCTCTTTCGAATCGTACGAGCCCTGGAGGTCTTTGATTCGACAGGAGTCCCGATCTCTTATTATCGGGAGCAGCATGATTTTGGCGAAAGGCCGTACCTGACCCTGAAAATTGGCCTGGAGATCGACCGGGACAAGCTCTTTCGCCGCATCGACGAGAGGGTGGACCAGATGGTTGAAAAGGGATTCCTCCAGGAGGTCGAAAGGCTGATGGAGATGGGCTACGGGCCTGAATTGAAGCCGATGCAGAGTTTGGGTTATAAACAGATGGTTCAATTTCTCTTGAACGAGATCGGATGGGACGAGGCCGTCAGACGGATGAAACGAGAGACCCGCCACTACGCGAAGCGGCAGTGGACTTGGTTTAAGGCCGATCCGGAAGTTCATTGGTGGGATGAGTCGGCGGATCGCCAAAAAATGTTTCTCAACGTCCAATCCTTTTGGGGAAGAGGAGGGGCTATGACATGATGAAGACTCAGATGAATATCCAGGATCAATTTCTCAATCGTGTCCGGCGGGATCGGAAACATGTCGCGATTGAATTGACCACAGGCCGTAAGATCGAAGGGGTGATTCTCAGCTTTGACAATTTCTGTGTCCTCCTTCGAGCAGAAGCGGATCAGCTGGTGTATAAACACGCGATCTGCTCCATTTCGCCCGGTGAAAGAATAGAGTTTCTGGAGACGAAATAAGGCAAATTCCAACAACCAAATTCCAAGCTCCAAATAAATTCAGATGACCCATTCCAAAAAGAGGCTTGGATGTTGGAATTTGGTTAACGTTTGATAACGGGGTCTGCCCCATACCAGATTGAGCGCCAAGCTTTGAACGTCGTGCTGACTGGGTTCAGTAAAAGGCAAGTGAGGGAACAGAACGATGGATGATTTCGATGTCAAGCCCATATTAGAAGGTCTCTTCTTCATTTCCGACTCCCCGATTCGGGTCGAAGCCCTGGTCGAGATCCTGCCCGAATCGAACAAAGAGGATATTTTAGAAGGGATTCGAAGGATTCAAGAGGAATACGGGGACCGTTCCAAGGGGATAGAGCTGGCAGAAATAGCCGGCGGATATCAATTCCGGACCAAACCCGGTTGGGCCGAGTGGGTTCACCGTCTGAAAAAGGCGAAGGCCGTGAAGCTGAGCCAAGCCGCCCTGGAGACGCTCGCTATCGTTGCCTATCGCCAGCCTGTCATTCGGCCTGCGATCGAGGAGATTCGAGGGGTGGACACGGGATCGGCTCTTCACACCCTATTGGAGAAGGGGTTGGTCAAAATCATGGGTCGGAAGGAGATGCCCGGACGGCCCATCGTCTATGGAACCACCAAAGCCTTTCTCGAACTCTTCAGCCTTAATTCAGTTTCCGATCTTCCCAAACTCCAGGAAATTCAGCCGCCTCCAATGCCCCAGGAGGTTTCGCCGCGGGAAACATCTTTCCAAGAAATGTCCTCTCAGGAAATGTCCCCCCAAGAAACGAGCACGGAAGAGAATCTAAAACCCGAGACAGAGGAAGTCCTCCCTCCTCAGGATCCCCCCGTGGATCAAGGAGAAGAGTAGGCCAAAGAGTTTCCATTCCACAACTGGAAAATAGTTACAGGATCGCGAACAGGGATGATATAATCGTCTCAAGGTTGGCACAGAGTTTTGACCCATCCGAAAAGGAGAAGAGAGAATGAAAAAAGCAATGGTCATTGTGCTGGCAATCCTGATGATGATCACCTTCACTCTCACGACGGACAAAAAAGCAGAGGCCGTTGACATAGGCCTTATCCTCGGGCCACTCTATCCGGTGATCATGGTCGCCGGGGGATTGACCCTTTTCCGGAAGCACCCCGAATGCCGGAAGGCTGACACATTGGGGGCGCTGGGAGAGTGTGCACAAAAGGCCGGGGACAGCGAGCAAGAGAAGGTTGAGGTTACTCCTGAGGAAAAGTAAACACTCAAGGGAGGCCTTCCTCTTCCGGAGAAGAAAAGTCAAATTCCGTGCTGGCCCGAGCTTCTTCGATGCTTAAGAAACCCCGGAGGAGGCCATACCGGCTTGGTCTTTGGGCCCGATTCAGAAATGCCAGACAAGCAAGCACAATGCATAAATAAGTGATCGATTCCGTTAGCTGGAGAGTTCAATTGACACCGGAGCGAATTCAAAAGATTTTAGCCAAGGCTGGGATCGCTTCGCGGAGGGAAGCCGAAAGGATGGTGGTCGAGGGAAGGGTGTCGGTCAACGGAAAAATCGTTGAGACCCTCGGTTTTAAAGCCGATCCCTCCAGAGATCACATTAAAGTCGACGGGAAGAGACTCGCTCCCTTTGAGCCGAAAGTCATTCTGCTCCTGAATAAACCCAGGGGCTATCTTTCCACGGTCAACGACCCAAAGGGAAGGCCGACCATCATGGATCTCCTCAAAAACGTGACATGGAGAATCTATCCGGTAGGCCGTCTCGATTTCGATGCGGAGGGACTTCTCCTTCTCACGAATGACGGGGACCTCGCCCATCTCCTCTCCCACCCCAGATTCTCCGTTCCCAAGACCTATCTGGTGAAGGTGGCAGGGGTCCCGGAGGAGAAAAAGCTGATGCGGCTCCGGAGGGGGGTGATGCTCGAAGATGGGGAGGCCAGGGCCGTTTCATGCAGTCTGATCCGTCAGAGGGAGAAAAATAGCTGGATACGGGTCGTCGTCACGGAAGGGAGAAACCATCTGGTGAAGCGAATGTTCTCAGCCGTCGGCCATACCGTCCTCAAGCTGAAACGGATCGAATACGGGCCGGTCCCTTTGGGAGACCTTCCTTTTGGACAATCCCGTTACCTGACCCCGGCAGAAGTGGAGAAGCTCAAAGCTCAAAGTTCAAGCCCGAAAGCACGGGACCTCAGTCGGGGGTTCGGAGTGAATCCATCGCGACGGGGAGATAGAGAGACACCGAGACGCGGGGACTCAGACGAAGAAATCAGGAAACGGGAACCGTAAGATTCTAACTATGATGAACTTTGAACTTTGAGCCTTGAGCTTTGAGCGGCATGATGCTGACCGGTGTTGAGATCAAGAGAAAGATTGTTCACTTCTCCACCTTAATCGTCCCCGTCGGATATGCGTTGACTTCCGAAGAAACGATCGTCCTCTTCCTCGTTCCTTTCTTCTTGACCCTTCTCTGGGTAGACCTCCTTCGCCACTTCCACCCCGGGATGGCTTCTCTTTTTCGAAAGTATTTTTTTGGAAGAGTTCTCAGAGAGGAAGAGAAGCCTGCCTTGATGGGGGCCACCTATTTCATCTTCTCCACCCTCCTAACCATTCTTCTCTTTCCCAAGTCCATCGCCCTTGCCAGCATTCTCATCCTCATCGTTTCCGATACAGCGGCCGCCTTGATCGGGGGAGGGGTGGGAAGAGTTAAGATCTTTGGAAAAACCCTCGAAGGAAGCATGGCTTTTCTGATCACGTCGCTGTTGATTGTGTGGATCTATCCTCATCTGGGCCGGCTTGCAGGAAGTCTCGCAGCGCTGGGGGCGACGGTGATCGAGATCCTTCCGGTAGGAATAAACGACAATCTCAGCATTCCCCTGGTGGCAGGGGCGATCATGTTTTTCGCAGGGGGATGAAGGACGGAAATTTCACCAGGGTCTCGACGATGGTTTGGGTTTCTCCTTCCGAGGCAACCTTGGGAATCGCCGCATAGATCTTCAATTCATCAAAGAGAAAAGAAAAGGCCCCTTCGGATTCTTTCGACAGTGTCCCGTCGGCCAGAGGATTGAGGCTGATCACGGGCTTGTCAAACTTCTTGATCAGATCGCAAGCACGGGGCAGATCAAAGAGGCTCCATTTCTGATTGATGGGGACCGCGTAGGCCGCGACCCGGAGAGGCTTCGCCTTCGGAAGGACAAAGGTCGCCCATTGACCCGAGAAGATGGGGATGAATCCTTTCTCCCTGACTCTGGATACCATTTCGTGGAGGAGATCGACCCGGCCCAGCGCCAGGAGCCAGTCCCCGTATCTCTCTCCGACGAGGAGGAACGGGGACTCTTCCGGATCGAAGAGAGACAGTGCCCGCTCCAAGCGAAGAGGATCGAAGGCGATCCGGTCAATCTCTTTTTGTGTGAGGACCTCGGAGGAAGAAGAGGGGGGAAGAATATTCCGGGTGAGGTTTGCAGGGAGAAGGTCTTTTCGGATCGTCGAGATGATCCTGGATTCAAACCGATGGAGGGGTTTTCCTAAAAGAGAAGCTCCTTCCTCTGCGTCCAGATGGCCGAAACCCATCAGAGCGCTGTCATCCGTTAAATCTCTTAACTTTCGGAAGGATTCGAGTTGCTTGGGAGAAGAGAGATCGAAGGACCACACTCCCATTCCGTAGGCCGTTCTCATCAGGGAGAGGACTTTCTGGGGATCGGGCGTTGAAGGATGGACGGAGAAGATGGCCCGGGGCACCTTTCTTCTCTCCAAAAGGGTGATGGGCAGCGGCATCATTCTTCCCATTCTATTATGTTTTGTCCCTCTTCTCAAATCGAAAAAAGGGGAGGGGAAGTCACGATGGATAAAAGGTGCTAACCCCGTGGTTGCATAAAGATGGGATCGATTCAACGGTATGCTTCCATAAAAAGGCGGTCTTCAATCTTTGCAGGATACTTTCTAAAGGCCACCCTTGGATTAATCCAGGGGTGGCATCGATTTCATGGCCGTCCGAAGGTTTGGATGAATCCGGGCACCGAATTTAATGCAACCATGGGGTTAAGAAAGGCTGGATCAAAAGCTTCATGGACTCCCTAAGATTTTTTCATTCTATCGTGCGAGCACGATTCCTCCGCCGGCCCAACCGGTTTTTGATCCGGTGCAGATGGAGAGGACGAATTCTTTCCGCCTTTCTGCCGAACCCCGGGAGGCTTCAAGAATTACTCCTGCCCGGGTGCGTCGTTCATTTGGTCAGAGAAAAAAAATCGTCAAATCGAAAGACCTCCTACACCGCCGTGGCCGTGGACCGCGAGGGACAACCCATCCTGCTCCACACCCATCGGACGAATGACGTGGCCCGAGCCCTTCTTCAGAAAAGGAAGATCCCCGGGCTGGAGCATGCAGAGATCGTAAGATCTGAGATTCCCGTGGGAAGGAGCCGCTTCGATTTTCTTTTAAAAGAGGGGGGACAGGATATTCTCGTCGAAGTGAAATCCTGCACGCTGGTCGGGGAAAGAGTGGCCATGTTCCCCGACGCTGTCACCGAGAGGGGAGCACGCCACCTCAGAGAGCTGGCTGAGATTTCAGCAAGGGGGGTGCGAACGGTCGTCCTCTTCGTAGTCCACTGGCCCTTTGCCAGAACGTTCATGCCCGATTATCACACGGACCTGAATTTTTCGCAGACCCTTCTTCGTGTCCGGGACAACGTGGAAGTGATTCCCATTTCAGTTCGCTGGGGCCGGGACCTTTCACTTTCCTCCGAGGTCCGCGTTCTTGACATACCCTGGGACACCATCGATCGGGAGGCGAGGGACCGTGGGAGTTACCTTCTCATCTTGAAGGTGAAGAGGAGTCGGAAGATTGACGTTGGAAAATTGGGCACCGTTCATTTCAGAAAAGGTTTCTATATCTACGTGGGGTCCGCCATGACAAACCTGTCCAGGAGAATGGAGCGTCACAGGCATTTAAGAAAAAAGCACCACTGGCATATTGACGAACTGAGAGCGGCGGCTGAATTTCATTCTGTCTTCGCGATTCGCTCCTCAGAGCGACTTGAGTGCGAAGTCGCAGAAGCCGTGTCAAAAATTGCCGAAACGTCCGTTCCCCGATTCGGCTCGACGGACTGTTCGTGTGAAACCCACCTTTTTGGAACGGCGAGCGATCCGATTCAATCAGAAAATTTTCAAAGACTGCTTCAGCATTTCAGGATGGACCGGCTACTAAAGCCGCAAACTCTAAACTCTAAATTCTAAACTCTAAACTCTGAATGGTTTTTTTTTTCATTTTCTCTTGCAAAAAACCTTTCCTTTTGATAAAAGATTTCTATGCCGGTGAGAGAGAAGGAATTGAAGGAAGCGGTCAAAATGGGGATCCGAACTCTGATCCTCCAGGAAGTGAGACTTTTACGACTGGAGCACACCCTTACCCCTCCTCTGATCCTTGATGAGATGTCCCATTCGATCCAGAATACCAAGAAAGAAATCGTCAAGATAGCGAAGGCGATGGCTCAAGAAGAAAGGGCAACTCTTTTGAAGCGAATGATCCGGCAGACCGTCGACGAAGAAATCGACCGGGCCATCGAATTGAGGAAGACCCGGTGCGTTCGCTGCCTCCACGGGAGATTTTATGATGAGGCAGGCACGGCGCACGCGGGCTTACCCGTCAAAACCCGGGCGGAGACCGTCGGATGCGATCAGCTTCGACCGAGCCTCAGGAAAAGCTGCAGGAGATTTGCGGAGATGTCAACGGCCGCCACGCTGGATACCTACCTCAACGAGATGACCCTTCTGTATGAATTCAGGGACTTGATCCACCGGATCGATGAGATTTGGAAGGACTACCTCATCAAACCTTAAATCCGAAATCCGAATATCTAAATCCGAAACAAATCCGAAATTCAAATGACCAAATTTCCAAAACATAAGTTAGAAATTCATTTTTGGTCTTGCGCCTTGGTCATTTGAATTTGTTTCGAATTTCGCCTGCCTGCGCGAAGCCGCTTCGGCGAAGGCAGGGATTTCGTGCTTCGAGTTTTTGCCTTTCAGGCGAGTGCTTCTGCCACCAATTCCGTAATATCCATCGCTTTCATTTTGCCCTTTTTCTCTTTTCTCAGTCTTGCTGCAGCGACCTGCAGGTTTGATTTGCAGGATGGACAGGCCGAAACGATCAGGTCTGCCCCCATTCCGGAGGCCTGCTGGGCACGCTTGTACGATATTTCCAGGCTCATCTCCGTATCGAAGGCCTTCAGTCCGCCGCCGCCGCCGCAACATTTGGCAAGGTTTCTGTTCTGAGGAAATTCAATCAATTCCACGGAAGGGATCGCCCGGAGGACATTTCGGGGCGGATCATAGATATTCATGTGCCGCCCGATGTCGCAGGGATCATGATAGGCCACCTTCATTTTAGCCCCGGTCTTAAAGGTGAGCTTACCGTCCGCGATGAGCTTTTCCAGATATTCGACCGTATGATACACCTGAATACCCGAGGACCCGTTATATTTTGGGTAAAGATCTTTAAAGGTCCGGTAGCATCCGGCACAGGTAGTCACGATCTCCTTGATCCCCATCCGCTTAAATTGACCGATATTGTCCCCGATGCTTTTCTCAAACTGTTTTTGGTCCCCTACCAGGTAGGAGATATATCCGCAGCAGTGCTCCTCGTTGCCCAAAGCCGTATAGTCAACCTTCGCCTGATCCATGATCTTCAATGTGCTCGGAATGACATTGATGTCCTGGTAGGAAGCCACACACCCGAAAAAGAGAAGGGTGGATGCTTTTTCCTTCGGCTTAAACTGTGTGGGATAGATGTCCTTCCTTTTTTCGATGGCCTCCCCGAAGGGGTTTCCTTTTTGTCCGATCGATTCCATCAGGGTCCGGTGGATGGGCGGGAGATAGCCTGCTTCGACCAGCCGTACCCGGGCAGCCTGGACGATATCCGAGACTTTGACGCCAGCGGGGCAGACGGCATTACAGTTCAGGCAGGTGGTGCACTTATAAAATCTTTCCGCAATCTCTTTCGAAGGTTTCAGTTTCCCCGTCAGGAGGTGATAGGCCAGGATCACCCTTCCCCGTGCATTGATCGATTCGAGGGAGGTCTCCCCGTAGGTCGGACACCCGGCTCGACAGAACCCGCACATGATACAGGCCATAATCTCGTTGTCCAGCGCCTTCCCGAAGGTTTTCATCTCTCCGGGCCTCTCCAGGAGGGGGAGAAAGGCAAAATTCTCATAGATGCCCTTGATCGAGTCATCAAACCCCATCTTTCCCGGGTTGAGGATGTTGTTGGGGTCGAGGGCCTTCTTGATCTCTTGCATGACTTCGAGCGTCTCGCCCAGCTCCTTCTTGATATAGGGCGATTTGGCCATACCCGTCCCATGCTCCGCCGTGAGCGTTCCCCTGAGCCGCATGGTCAGGTCAATCAGCTCTTTGCACACTTCCTGGATGGTATCCCATTGCTCTTTCTTCCGCGGATCGCAGATGATGATGGGATGAATATTTCCATCGCCGATATGGCCGAAAGTATTGATGGCGATGTGATGTTTCTCCGAGATCTTTTGGATCTCGGTGATGGCTTCGGGGATCTTGGTGATGGGGATTCCCGGGTCGTCCATGATCGATTGCATCCTCGACCCTCGCTCGACTTTTGAGAGCGAGGCGACCACCCCTTGTCGGGCGGCCCACATCTTAAGACGTTTCGCAGGATCATCCTCCCACTTGTTTTCAAGACCATGATTGGCCGCGCAGATTTTATTGATTTTTTCTATGTTCTCCTGAACGGCCTTTTTATTTCCGTCGATTTCGATAAAAAGGAGGCATCCCACTTGATCGGGGATGTTGAGACTCATGGCTTTGTTCACCACATTGATCACCACTTTGTCCAGAATCTCGCAGGAAGAAAGAGCGATTCCTGAGGTCAGGATCTCCCGGACAGCCTTTCCGGCATCCAGGTTGGAGGAGAAGCGGGCCTCCGCAAAGGCGACATACTCGGGTACGGGGAGGATCTTTAAAATGGCCTTCGTGATGACGGCAAGCGTTCCCTCTGCGTTGGTGAAGAGCTGGGTCAGGTCGTATCCGGAAGAGGTCTTGCCCAGGACCGAGCCTGTGTTGATGATTCGACCGTCGGCCAGCACCACCTCCAGCCCCAGGACATAATTCTTCGTCGTCCCGTACTTCAGCGCCCGGTTTCCGCTGGCATTGGTGGAGACCATTCCTCCAAGGGAGGCAAGGTTGGCGCTCCCAGGATCCGGAGGGAAAAAATGGGTAGGCGCAATGGCGGCATTGAGCTGGTTGCAGAGGACGCCGGGTTCCACGACGACGTATCCGTTCTCTTTGTCTATCTCCAGAATATGATTCATCCTGCTCAGGTCGAGGAGAATGCCTCCTTTGGCGGCCAGGGCGCTCCCAACCGCGCTTGTCCCCGATCCTCTTGGGGTAACGGGGATCTTCTGCTTGTTGGCCAGCGACATGAGTTTTGAAACTTCTTCTGTGGCCTTGACGAAGACAACGACATCCGGAACGGCCTCGTGGACCGAGAGATCCCTGGAGTAACAGAGTCGTTCGATTTCATCGGTTCTCACATTCTTCTCACCAACGATTCCAATCAATTCGTTGACATAGTTCATGCGCCGTCCTCCGTTGTAGTGTAGTTTCCCTCTCCCCGATTGAGAGAGGGAAGGGTGAGGGGAAAGTTTCAAATATATTTATACGGGTTTCTTAATACATTTATTATAAAACAGAGATCCAGTCTCTACACGTGGATGCGTTCTCTTCGGCTGTTGAGATAAGATAAAATTGCCCGACGAGAGAAATGAATTGAGATCTTCATTTTTTCACGGAAGGACCTTACATGGATTGAACGACGAGCTCGCTCAGGTCGAAGGCGGCCATCGTCTCCGACTTTCCCTTCTCCTTGATCCCGTCAAAGAGCATCGTCAGACAATACGGACACGCCGTCCCGATAAAGTCCGCCCTCGTCGCAATCGCCTGATCGGTCCGCATCTGATTGATCCGCGTCCCGAGATGCTCCTCCATCCACATCCTTCCGCCCCCCGCCCCACAACAGAAGCTCCGCTTGTGATGCTTCTCCATCTCCACCAGCTTCAACCCCGGAATGGCATTCAAGATCCTCCGGGGTGCCTCGAAGATCTGATTCGCCCTCCCCAGGTAACACGAATCATGATAGGTGATCACTTTGTCGATCGGCTTGGTCAACTTCAGCTTTCCGCTTGCAAGGAGTTCTTCTATGAACGGAACATGGTGTATCACTTCAAACTCTCCACCAAAGGCGCCATATTCATTTTTAAGCGTATGGAAGCAATGAGGACAAATGGTGAGGATTTTCTTCACCCCATGCCCTTTCAGGATCCCGATGTTGGCCTCCGCCGTCGTCTGGAACAGGTATTCGTTCCCGATTCTCCGGGCCGGGTCCCCACAGCACCCCTCCTCATTGCCCAGGATTCCAAACCGGATGCCATTGGCCTGAAGGATCTTGACCATCGACGTGGCCACTTTCTGATTCCGGGCATCGAAGCTCCCCACGCATCCCACCCAGAACAGGTATTCCGGGTTTTCCACTTCGGTAAAGTGTTTGACCCCCAGCTCCTTCGCCCACTCCGCCCGCGTCCCCTTAGGCGACCCCCAGGGGTTGTTGCTCTTCTCCAGGTTCTTTAGGGTTAACCTGACTTCGGACGAGTATTTGGTCTCCACCAGCACCAGGTAACGCCTCAGATCGATGTTCCGGATGACCTGCTCCACATAGACCGGGCAGGCTTCTT
>Ga0335070_10001608_pt1 | contig 26103 bp, 19 predicted proteins | sample Lox_Sample_13_FD_206722 | JGI IMG/M metagenome (GOLD analysis project Ga0335070, IMG submission 206722) | Soil microbial communities from Loxahatchee National Wildlife Refuge, Florida, United States - Lox_Sample_1.3 | ecosystem: Environmental > Terrestrial > Soil > Wetlands | place: USA...
GCTCTTCTTTGATGTCGGAACAATCTTTACCAGCCACTTCCGAAAACATCCGCCGCGCCATAGACCTTATCGAAAAACAGCGTGGAGGCGGCGGAACGGAACTGCTGCCCGCATTGAAGCGGGCTCTCTCCCTCGCGGTGTCCGATGGATACTCACGTTCCGTGGTCATCGCAACGGACGGCTACGTCACCGTTGAAGAGGAAGTCTTTGATTTAATCCGCAAAAATCTTGGCGAGGCCAATATGTTCACCTTTGGAATCGGTTCAGCCGTGAACCGCCATCTCCTGGAAGGGATGGCAAGAGTTGGAATGGGTGAACCCTTCGTCATTAGTAAGCCTGAAGAGACTCGTGAAAAGGCTGAAAAATTTAGGAAGATGATTGAATCACCGGTCTTAACAAAGGTCAAAGTGAACTTCGGAAGATTCAGTGTCTATGATGTGGAACCCATCAGCATTCCCGATGTGTTTGCGGAGAGACCCGTCATTGTCTTCGGGAAATGGCGCGGCCGGCCCGCAGGAGAGATTATTCTGAATGGTGTGACCAGCAATGGCCCTTATGTCAACAAAATTGATATACGAAAAGAGAAACCTGTGCAATCCAACTCAGCCCTCCAGTATCTCTGGGCCCGCCATCGAATTACCCTTCTCTCCGACTACAATTCTCTTCACACAGATAATGGGCGGATTAAAGAAGTAGCCCAACTCGGTCTCACTTATAACCTGCTGACGGCTTACACATCCTTTGTGGCCATTGATACGGAGGTACGACTCGTCAACGGCGAAGCGGTAACGGTTAAACAACCTCTTCCGCTCCCTGAAGGGGTTTCTGATTATGCTGTCGGAAAGGGAATAGTCGCCCAGAAAGCGATGTCCCCACTTGCTGCCTCGAGATTCAGCGAGGCGAATAAGAACCAACTTAGAGAAGAAGAATGCAAGGATGGGCGCTTAGCTTCTAAACCAAAAGGCGTCTCTGTTGAATTGGGAGAAATGACCATCAATGGCGGCCTATCCAAGGAAGCCATTCAGAACGGTCTTAAGCAACAGCTTCCCTCGATAGAACTTTGTTATCAAGCAGCCTTGGAGAAGAAATCAAATATCCGCGGCGAGGTTATTTTTCGGCTGATTATTGACTCGAAAGGTCGCGTGACAAAGGCGAGTCTGGTTTCAAGCAAATTGAATGATAAGAATCTCGAACAATGCATCCTCCGGAAGATGAAGGAATTATTCTTCTCGATACCAGAAGGAACGGAAAAAGTCACTACCACTATTTCACTCAATCTCAAATGCTCACAAACTTGAAAGCATGCCAGTAAGAAAAACCACCACCCTCCCTATCCCCCCTGGTGGGGAGGGGTTAGAATAAACCGAAAGGAGTAGTTCCTTCATTGACTTTTTATTATATAGCCATAGAATCACTCTATTTTTGTTATACCTTAGGTCAAGTGTGATGGGAATTAGTCGACCCAAATTCTTTTGTCTTTATCTATTCATCCTATCTGTCACTGTGGGTGTGGGAGATGGTCACGCCACAAAAGAAACGTGGACCCAACCGATTGATGGGCTTCGCCTGGGGCTTTATACCCCCACTCCGCATTACAAAGACTTCAACTCATTTCGACTTTCAGTTATTTTCGAGAATGTGGGAAAGGAGAAAATCGTCATCCTTCCGCAATCTATTCGAAGAAATTATCGATCAAAAGATCATGGTGCTGCAAAATACATTCCGTTCCCCGGGCCCCGGATTTACCCCTTAAAAGATGCCTTTGCCCTATTGCCCGGCGAAAGAAATGAGATCAATCTTGTTGGAATGCGGGATGGTGATGGCATATGGATGTTAGAACCCGGAACGTACGATCTTTCTATACAGTATAGCGCCTCGCAAGATTTGGTTTTGTCCTATACTCGTGATTTGCCCGATTCTAATGCTCGAATTTGGACAGGAAGTATAGAGAGTGGGAAAATAACCGTAATATTTCAGCCCTGATTTAAGTTTTTCACATACTGGACCCGCTCGCGCGGGACAAATCGGGAATTAGGGGTTGCGTCAGCTTTTCTACTTTCGGACATACGGGTTAATATCCAAGGGCACAACCGTCCTTTCTTCGGTCAGATGCCCCCAGCAGGACATTCTCAGCATGATCCAAGTAGATCGCCTGCCCTCCCCCTACCTGATTGACAGGTGAGAATTTCCTGATGATCTGATGGCCTTTGCCGGCCAATGCGACTGCCGTCTCGTCAGGGATACCATCCTCCAAGTAGACTTCCATATCTGTTAGATGCCGTGCCCTCGGGGCATCGACGGCCTCTTGTAAATTCATCTCAAAGTCAATCAGATTAATGAGAAATTGGACATGCCCCTGAGGTTGCATATCCGCACCCATCACTCCGAAGTTCATCAAGAATTCTCCATCCTTGAATAACATTCCTGGGATGATCGTATGAAGTGGCCGTTTGTGAGGCTCGACCCTGTTCTTGTGTTTCGGGTCAAGAGAGAAAGACCTTCCACGATTCTGTAGTGCGATACCAGTCCCATCCACGACTACACCCGAACCAAAAGCCATGAACAAACTGCTGATGAAAGAAACAGCATTCCGATTCTTATCCACTGCAGTTAGGTAAACGGTTTCCGAACCTCTTTCGGAAATAGCGAGGGAAGAAGGAACGCTTGCTTTATTCCTGCCGATTTTGTCCCTGACCTCTTCTGCATATTCTTTGGAGAGAAGGCGGTCCATTGGAATTTTTTCGAATTCGGGGTCTGTGATGAGCTGATCTCTATCACTAAAAGCTACTTTCTTAGCTTCGATGAGAAGATGAAGATACTCCGGACTGTTATGTCCCAAATTCTTGATATCATACCCCTCCAGCACGTTGAGCATCTCAAGTGCTGTGACCCCCTGTCCGTTTGGAGGAAGTTCATAAACGGTATATCCCCGATAATTCGTGGAGATCGGTTCAATCCACGTCGTCGTATGGTCTTTGAAATCTTGATGGGAAAGAAGTCCTCCGTTTGATTGCGAAACCTCAATCATGGCATCACAGATCTTGCCTTCGTAAAAAGCTTTCACGCCATGGCGGGCAATTTCTTGATAGGTTCTTGCCAGATCCTTATTGATAAATGTATGCCCCGGTCGCGGTGCCTTCCCATTGATCAAAAAAGTTCTGGACGAACTCTCTGACAACAGAAGAAGTTTTTCTGCTTCCTTCCACTCTCCCGCAATCACTTCGGTCACAGGAAATCCCTCCTCTGCAATCCGGATAGTATCTTCCAAAACAAGACGAAGGTTCATGGTCCCGTATCGTTCTAACGCCTCTGCCCATCCATGAAGTGCTCCCGGAATAGTGACCGATAGAATTCCCCTTTCAGGAATCTGTTCCAAACCTCGCTCCCTAAACGACTCGATCCTTGCACGATACGGAGCTCGACCACTGGCGTTCAGGCCGATCGGTTGCTTCTGCCCGGCCAGATAAATCAGGGCAAACGTATCACCGCCCAATCCGACGCTGTATGGCTCCACCACGCTCAGCGTGCTCACCATTGCAACGGCTGCATCCACGGCGTTTCCACCCTTCAACAAAACCTTATAGCCGGCGAGGGCGGCAAGAGGCTGGCTTGCCGCCACCATTCCATGCTTTCCCATCATCACGGAACGCTGAGCCGCGCTCTTCCACTCTCTCTTTTGTGTGTAGGTAAATTCCATCTGCCGTTCTCCTTTCCCGGATTGGGCACAGCTTATTCATAAACCTTTGTGTCGATCCTCACCTTTGAGACATAGAAAAGCTCACAGGAACCGCTGCCTGTATCCGTTCTCGACAGACTCGTATTCCAAGCGACTGGCTGCTCCTTGTAAGTTCCCTTTAAATTCACCAAAAAACCTTCCAAGACAACCTTATCCTTTCTGCTCACGGCTTTGACGGCCCGACGAATATTCTCATTGGCAGGGATGATATGATTGTTTGAAGAATGGGAGGTAACATAGGAATAATCAAAAGGACTCTGCGCTTTACATTGATAGAAATACCACCGATACCCCTGGCTGTAGGTGATATATCGATGAGACCCAGGTTCTGCGAGTTTTCCCCAGGCAATGGCTAAATCGGCCGGTGAAATCTCTCCGGCCCAATCTGACGAGTAGGTTCCCTTGCCGACGACCACACCAGATATTTTGTATTCTGCTACAGGTGTAATCATAAGATACCCGTTCTTAACTTCCCGGGTAATTTGTTCATCAGCTTTAAATGGCATCTGAATAGGATCTTGGGAGGTATCAATTTCATCGGGCTCCACGCCTGTCATCCTGGGCCGGTCGCAAGCGGAAAGAAAAGATAAGAATAGGATTATTATAAAACACCAAGTAAATAGTCTTCTGGTGTAGTGCGGTAAAAGTCCCTTTGCTTTGATTGTCATTCCGGGCTTGACCAGGAATCCAGGATTTCTGAACTGGATTCCCGCTTTCGCGGGAATGACGGCCTGGCAGCCGATGTAAACAAGTGTAAGATGCACTAAATTATTCGTTTGAATAAGGATACCCCTATCGTGGATGGAGGTTAATATAGTTTTTCCCGCCTATCCTGTCAATGGAGCCCTGGTTACACGCAGACATGCTACGCCGATCGTTTCCCGATTGTTCGAAGACGGTGAATATGCTAAATTAACCCTTGATGAAAAAAGGTTTTCCCATCCATGGGATGATCGGAATCGCTTCTCTCCTCCTCTCTGAAGCCTTCCTCTTCGAAAAGGTTGATCCCTTCTACGGTTGGTTTTATTGCTTTGCCTGGTGGTCCTACATCCTCATTGTCGATGCGGTCATCTATCGATTGAAAGGAAGCTCTCTCATCCTCAATCGCACCAAGGAATTCTTCTTGATGATTCCCTGGTCGATTTTCATCTGGCTGATCTTCGAGGCGGCAAATCTCTCGCTAAAAAACTGGTATTATATCAATCTTCCTCATCCCATTGTTGAAAGATGGTTGGGCTATGCGATTGCCTATGGAACCGTTCTCCCGGGATTGTTCGAAACAGTCGAATTATTAGAAACCTGCATTTTCAAGTCACCCCCTCACCCCTCTCCTCTCCCCCAAGGGAACAGGGAGGGGACGAAGGGCGTCCACTTTACTCTCACGCTTCTGGGAATTTTTTGCCTCGCCTCTTCTTTGTTCATCCCTGAATACTGCTTCCCCTTCATCTGGGTAGGATTCATCTTTCTTCTAGAACCTTTCAACTACCGATTTGGAGGGAAATCTCTCTTAAGAGATCTCAAAGAGGGAAGCCCACGAAAAATATATCTCCTGCTTATTGCCGGACTCATCTGCGGCCTTCTCTGGGAGTTCTGGAACTTTTGGGCGCCTTCAAAGTGGGTCTACACGGTCCCCTTTTTCGATAGGGCAAAAGGATTTGAAATGCCTTTTCTCGGCTTTCTGGGATTTCCTCCGTTCGCTGTTCAGGCCTATGTGATGTATAACTTCATCTCTCTGTTTCGATCTAACCGGGGATGGGAGGAATCTACTTATCGCCTGAATACGGAGAAAAAAACAAGGCCGCTCACATCAGTCTTAACCGCCATTCTGATCGGAAGCTTTTCTGTTCTTATCTTTAGGGCGATCGACGCTACGACTGTGGACTCCTATTACCCTCGACTCGAAGATGCATACTGGATTGAACCTCAGTATCAAAAGGAGCTTCCAAAAGTTGGAATTTCCGCTCTCGAAGACCTCAAATCAAAAACGAGAGACAAGAAAGAAATGGATGAACTGGCCCTTCGCCTCCTCATCCCAAGGGAAATGCTCATCCAATGGGTGGAAAAAGCCTACCTCGTTCAATTAAAGGGATTAGGTATTGAAAACCTTCGGTTATTACAAGGGGTAGGCATTAATTCGATTTCCGCTCTCGCCAGGGAGGACCCCGAAAAACTTTATGAAAAGATTGAACAAGATGTACCGGGAAGTGTTCCCCGGAAGGCAAAAATTAGAATCTGGGTGAAAGAAGCAAGAAAGATAGGAGGATAAAGTTGGGGTGGACAAAAAGAACGGCATAATGTAATTCTCGTCAGAGAATGGGGAGGTTCTGTGATCTGGTTTGATATTGTCTTTTCCTTCCTGGTTGCCCTCTTCTGGCTCAAATGGTTTCTGAAAAAGGACAAGTATGAAAAGGAGCCAGAGCGCCTTGTCTTTCTGGCCTTTTTCGCCGGAATGCTCGCAACGATACCATGCGTTCTCTTAGAGAGCTTTCTTGGCCTTCGCGATCAAAAGTCGACCGCTGTTCTCCAAAACCTTTTCCTCTCCTTTTTATGGGTGGGAGTGGTGGAGGAGTTTTTCAAATATCTCGCTGTGCGCCTCACCGTCTATCGTTCAAAAGAATTCAACGAAGTGATGGATGGAATGGTCTATATGGTCTCCGCCGCACTCGGTTTTGCCGCCTCTGAAAATGTGGGATACATGCTTGGATTCGGATATGCAGCAGGATTTCCTCGCGCTATCCTCTCCTATCTCGCTCACATCTCGTTCTCTGCGATCCTCGGATTTTATATGGGGAAGTCAAAGATCGAAGGCCAAAAGAACCTGATCTGGGCTGGTTTTGCGTTGGCCATTTCACTTCACTGGCTCTATAATTCATTCCTTGTTGCTGGAACCGCTAGGTCCTCCGGAACGTTTCTTCTTTTTGGTCTTACGGTTTGGGTCTTTGGATTAGTCCTTACTTTGATCCTGGTCAAAAAGGCGCAGTCTGTTTCCCCCTTTCGCACCGCGCATATCCTTCCCAGGCGATTGACCCAACAATGTCCAGCCTGCCAAAAAACAGTTCCTACAAAAGCCCTCGTTTGTCATCATTGCGGAGAATCAGTTCCCCAAGATGATGAAGAGGTCACTCTGAAAGCTTGATCAGGACACCCGTTCTTCTCGCACGTTGAAGCACGGCCTTGAAAAGAAATGCTTCCACAACGATATAAACGCCCGCTAAGCCGAACCCCCACGCCAAAACGTTTTTAAACCCATCGTTGAATCCGTAAAAGGAGCGAAAGTATGTCAAGAAATAAGTGAGCGGAATGGCCTGGGCTATCTGGGGAAAGGGAAAAGGGAGAATGAAGACGGGATAATAGATCCCGCAGATCAAAGAAATCAACCCGCTGAAGGACCAGGCCGCCACATCCGCCATATAACCGAATAGAAGAACCAGGATACAGACACTCATACCCACAGAAGCAGCGGTGAGGAAAAGACCTAAGAGAAAGAGGAAAAGAGGACCTATCCCGGGTCGTAAAAAATCGAGGCCAAACGCAAGACTGCTGAAAACCGAAAGCAATAGAAAGACGAAGAAGGATCGGACCACGCCAATCAGCCAGGAACCCAATATGAGCTGAAAGGATTGGACAGGGGCGATGAACGTATGCTTGAGGGATTTCGACCAGAGATCGTAGAGGAGGACATAGGCCACGTCAATCTGGCACACCTGAATCACACTCATGGAGATGATGCCCACGAGAATGAATCCGGTCTTGTTCGAATCCAGTTCCAGGAAACTCGTCAAAAACCCCACGGAAAAGAATCCCACAACAGGCCAGAAGAGGATCTCGAATATGGCAAAGACATTCCGCTTCGCGATGATCCAGTTCTTAAACAGAAAGGCCCATATCTGAGTCAGTGCCTTTTGCAAATTCGACGAAGACATCTTCCAAATCGACCTGTCTTAAAGTAACCTTTTTTATCTGGGCGCCGCTCTGAGCGATCATGGCCACTAACATTCCCAATCTCTTCTCTCCCTCATCGACGATAATTTCACAGAGATGATCGGAGATCGTAAAGTTGATCACGCCGTCCGCGCGGACCAATTCGTCTTCCGGAATCGTCCCCTTAAATTCAATCTTTATCTGATCGCCGATTCGAACCATCCGCTTCAAGGCCTCCGCAGTCCCCATGGCAAGGATCTCCCCCTCTCTCAAAAAAGCGATGCGACCGCAGAGATATTCCGCTTCTTTCATATTATGGGTGGTGAGAAGGATGGTTATTCCCCGCTCTTTGTGAATCGAGAGGATCTCCCTCCGAATTCGTATGGAGACATCCGGGTCGAGGCCGGCTGTAGGCTCATCCAGAAAGAGGACGTCCGGATCATTGATCACAGATTTCGCAAGGGAGAGCCGCTGCTTCATCCCGGTGGAGAGCTCATCGAATGGAATATTTTGATGCTCTTTCAGGTTGAAAATGTCGATCAACATTTCGACCTTTTTCCCACGCTCTTTCCCAGTTAATCCATAGAGCATGCCATAGTAGTGAAGATTCTCCTTTACGGTCAGGCTCCAGAGGAAATTGGCATTGCCACTTACGATGTTCACTCTCTTCCGGATCTGATGTCCATCATAGAGGCTATCCAAACCAAGAATATGAACGTTTCCACGATCAGGAAGAAGCAGTGTGCAGAGAATCGACAGAAGAGTGGTCTTGCCCGCGCCATTTGGACCCAGAATTCCAAAGATCTCCTTCTCCTCAATCTGGAGGTCGATCCCTTTAAGAGCTTGCTTCTCTCTCTTCTTCCACCATCCCGACCGAAACGTCTTGAAGATTCCTTCTGCTTCGATTGCTAAGGCCATAATGATACCGTTTATCTGGTCTTTCTGGTCTATTCGGTCTATTTCGTTAAACTAGAGAAACCAGAGAAACCAAAGAAACTAGACAGACCGTTAGAGTATATTATGGAATTGGGGATTTGCCAATGAAAAATTAGATTCTCAGGACTTGATAAGCCTCTTTATAGATTCCAAAACGCTCTATGGTTTTTGAAAGGGAATTTGAAGAAACGATGGACTTATGTATTATAATGAAAGCATGGATAAATTTATCGAGATCATTGGGGCGAGATCCCATAATTTAAAGAACATTGACTGCCGAATCCCACGAGGGAAAATTACAGTCATCACGGGTGTTTCTGGCTCGGGAAAATCAACCCTTGCTTTCGATACGCTTTTCGCAGAGGGTCAAAGACGTTATATTGAGTCTCTCTCCACGTATGCTCGGCAATTCCTGGAGAAGATGGACCGCCCTGATGTCGAAGCCATTCACGGGATCCAACCTGCCATCGCCATCGAACAGAAAAATACTGTAAAAAATGCCCGTTCAACCGTCGGAACGGCATCTGAAATCTACGACTATTTGAGGCTCCTTTTTGCTAAGATCGGCGAAGTCTTCTGTCCGGATTGTCATGCGAAAGTTTCAGGAGATACGGTGGAAAGCGTTGTAGAACAGATCTTGGAGCAATATCAAGCGGTTAAAATCTTCATCCTCAGCACGGTTTCTCTGGACGACGGCCAAGGAAAGGAACTCAAAACAAAAGATCTCATCAAGAATGGATATTATCGGATTTGGGAAGGGGGAAAAATTCTTGATCTCACCAGTCTTCAACCTTCAGAGATTGAGCGTCGGAAAGGAGTCTTCCTTCTTATCGACCGAATGATCGCCGAAGATAAAGAAAGGTCAAGACTATCCGAAGCGATTCAGAGAGGGTTCCAAGAGGGGAATGGAAAGGTTGAAGTGGTGACGGAACTCGGTGAGAAAATCACCTTCAATCGGAGCTTCTCCTGCAATCGCTGCGGAAGAAATTTTTCAGAACCAGAACCTCTTCTCTTCTCATTCAACAGCCCTCTGGGTGCCTGCCAAACATGCCAGGGTTTTGGCCGGATCATCGGAATCGATTGGCAGAAGGTCATCCCCGATCCAAAAAAGACGTTGAAGGAAAGACCCTTCGCTCCCTGGAACACCCCTGCTTATGAAGACCTCTATGAGTACCTGTGGGAGGCCTGCCGGAGATATAAAATTCCCCTTCAAAAACCTTTTGAAGAACTTCCACCTCATCAAAAGGAGATTTTGCTTAATGGCAAAGGAGAATTCATCGGTCTCAAAAGTTTCTTTGAATGGATGGAGGGAAAGCGATACAAGGTCCACTACCGGGTTTTCCTGAGCAAATATCGGGCCTACACCCCCTGCCCTACTTGCCATAATACTCGACTCAAACCGGAGGCCCTCAACGTTCTGATCGCTGGGAAAAATATCGCCGAACTCTGTGACATGGCCATTTCAGACCTCCATCTCTTCTTCGAAAATTTGCCAATCAGAGAGTTCCAAAAGAAAGTTGGAGAGCGTCTTCTCAAGGAGATTAACGATCGCATCGGATTTATGATAGACGTTGGATTGGGATATTTAACCCTATCCCGTCAAACAAGAACTCTTTCCAGCGGTGAATATCAACGGATCACCCTGGCAAGATCACTCGGTTCTGCTTTGACTGATACACTCTATGTCTTGGATGAGCCGAGTATTGGCCTCCACGCAAGGGATACCCATCGTCTCCTGCAATCCCTTCAGAGATTGCGGCAACGAGGAAATACGGTTGTCGTCGTAGAGCATGATCCAGATGTAATCCGAGCAGCGGATGAAGTGATTGACCTCGGTCCCGGTGCGGGAAGATGGGGAGGTTCGGTGGTCTTTCAAGGAGGACTGGAATCGCTCATCAAGAATGCGGATTCCATCACGGCCCGCTACTTGAGGGATGGAACACTCCCTGCCTTAATAAGGTCCCCGAGAAAACTGAAGGGATGGATCACCATTCACAATGCCCGGGAGCATAATCTCAAAGGAATCGATGTAAAAATCCCATTGGGCATGATGGTCTGCATCACGGGCGTTTCAGGTGCAGGAAAGACGACGTTGGTCCACAATATTCTCTATGCCGGATCCAAGGGCAATGGGAATTCAGGATTCGAGAAAGGGGCTTTTGGTTCCATCAAAGGTCTGGAGCAGGTCGATGATCTCATTATTGTCGATCAGTTACCCATAGGAAAAAGTCTTCGATCAAACCCAGCCACATATATTAAACTATTTAGCGAGATCCGAGACCTCTTCGCCCAAACCCGAGAGTCGAAAAGATATGGATTTAAACCGCGCCACTTCTCATTCAACACCGATGGAGGCCGATGTGAAACCTGTCAGGGTGCAGGTTTTCAAACCCTGGACATGCAATTTTTACAAGATATCATCGTCACTTGTGAAGCGTGCGAAGGAAAAAGATTCCGGCCTGAGATTCTAAAAGTGGAATATAGGGATAAAAATATCCATGACGTCTTGAATATGACGGCCGATGAGGCAATAACCTTCTTTCAAGACCATCATCGGATTCTTTCAAAACTTCAGATGCTGAAGGACGTAGGATTGGGTTACCTCACTCTCGGCCAGCCCACGAATACGCTGAGTGGAGGCGAATCGCAGCGTTTAAAACTGGCCCAGCATATTGGTCAGAGCCACGGAGAGAAAGACCTCTTCATTTTCGACGAGCCCACCACAGGTCTCCATATGGCGGATGTCGAACTCCTCCTCGTGACCTTTCAGAAACTCCTTTCCCAGGGGCATTCCTTGATCGTCATCGAGCATAACCTGGACCTGATCGGGTGTGCGGATTACATCATCGATTTGGGTCCGGAAGGAGGAGAGGAAGGGGGAAGAATTGTCGCGCAAGGCGATCTCAAAACAGTTATAGCTTCGCCGCAGTCCTACACAGGACAGTTTCTGAAGCAACGCCTCCAAAAATGATCTTGGAATAATGGAATGTTGGAATAATGGAAGAATGGCTCAAATGCAAGACCCATATAAAACAGATTTTCCCAATATTCCACTCTTCCATCATTCCAGCTTATACTTCTGTTCTCTGCTTGATGCAGCTCAGCATCTGCTGGAGCCGATTCGGCTCAAATCCAACCATCACCTCATTGCATGCCGTGATGACCGGAACACTCCGTGCCCCCGAAATTTTCACCATCTCATCTAACGCAGCCCGGTCTTTGGTCACGTCGTATTCTGTAAATTTGAAACCTTTTTTCGAAAGAAACTCTTTCGCCATCGTGCAATAGGGTCAGGTCGGTGTGGAATAAACTTTAATCTGCTCGTCTGCCATAACGATTCCTCCTCGTTTTTATTGATTCACAGCCTTTCTTTTATTCTTACACACATCCCCTTCCGATTGTCAATCAATGTTTTTTACTAAATCTCCTCGTGACGTCCCCGATCCTCACCCGCTACCCTCTTCCTTCAAAGGCTCTGCCGCCCCCTTTTTGTCGTTGCGAGCGACCGTAGGGGCGTGGCAATTTCCGGATGATCAACGCCTTGTGGGGTTGCTCCGGTCGTTCCACTCCCTCGCAATGACATACGACACACTATTTTAAGGGAGAGATTCCTCGAAGGGGCAATGGCCTAAACTTTTCATATTTTCTTTATGAAATTTTAGGCTATAATGTCCTCCATGAATTCTTTAGCAAAGAAATCGCTTACTGTTAAACCACTAAAATTTAAAGACCTTCAAAAGGCAGCACGAGACTTTCGTTTTCTTCTCAATCGGGGATACCCGAGGAAAGCCGCTCTCGAACTCGTAGGTAATCGATACGGTCTCACTTCTGACGAACGCCACCTTCTGCACCGGGGAGTGTTCTCTGACTCAGATTCAGAATCGAGACGGAAGAAAAAAGTCTTCCTTGGAGACGTCCTCAATCAAGACCTCGTCATTGATGGTCACAACGTTTTGATCACCATTGAAGCCGGAATCTCCGGACGGCCTCTCATTCTAGGGGATGATGGTTTCATCAGAGATATTTCCGGCGTTTCCGGCAACTTCAAAAAGACGGAGACGACAGAAAAGGCGATCCAATTCATTATTCGTGCGATAAAGAAAATGAGGCCAACTCAAACTCTCTTCCTCCTCGATGCTCCGATCAGCAAAAGCGGGGAATTGGCGGAGGCGGTCAGAAACTATTTAAAGAAAGAAGATATCTTTGGTAATGCCATGGCCCTCAGAGTCCCGGAGAGAATTCTGATTGGGTTTCCGGGTGTGGTCGCAACCAGTGACACAGCCATTATTAACCGATCCAAGAAGGTTTTGGATTTGGCTGGTCATGTCCTGAGGAAGAGCATTGAATTAGAATCTCTCATCCGACTGAATAGAAATGAACGTTCCGTTAGAAAGAGATAGGGGAAGATTTCTGTCCAGCTAATACCGGGATGGAAAACCGCGTATCGATATCACAGAATATGCCACAATTATCAAAAGTGGAAAGCTATCGATGGGTAATCCTGATTATCGTCTACCTGTCGGTCCTTGCCTTCACATTCATCTTTCAATCCATCCCACCCATACTCCCATTCATCCACTCCGAGCTAAACCTCACCTATTCCCAATCCGGTCTCCTCATGAGCCTTTTTTCCCTTCCCGGCATATTTGTTTCTCTCTTGGGCGGATTTCTGTCTGATCGTTATGGGATCAGGTCTTTAGGAACAGGATGTTTTTTGTTAATGATCGGGGGAACATCGCTGGTGACCTTGGGAATGGATCTACATATCTTAGAATTAGGAAGGGTCGTTGCCGGGGTTGGGGCTTGCACCTTATCCGTTTTTCTCCCAAAACTTCTCTCTCAATGGTTTAAGGGTAAAGAATTGGGTCTTGCAATGGGAATCTACAATACGGGCGTCCCTTTGGGTTCGGTTATCTGCTTCGGGCTTTTTGGAAAAATGGGAAGCCTTTGGGGATGGCGTCTCCCTATTTTATTAACTGGAATTTATCTAGTTATCACATTCATCCTTTTCTTCATTCTTTACCGATTCCCCCCCCCGCCAGAGATAGGAGAAAATAAACCTCTCAGTATTTATAGATCGTTAGCAGAGATGGGACTCCCCATTTGGTTCGTCGGTCTTTCCTGGCTTTGGTTCAATGCTGCTATCACCTCCTTTGTCACTTTTGCGCCCAACCTTTTTCTGCAGAAAAACTACACCATTGAACAGAGCGGTCTCCTCATCGGGATTCCACTTCTGGGCTCCCTCTTCTTCAGTGCACCTATCGGATATCTGGTAGACCGATTTAGGCACCAAGAATGGTTTATTGGAACCGCAGGTGTTGCATTGGCCATTTTAGCATTGTTCTTCAACTTCAGCTCCTCGTTTCTGCTCCTTGTGATTTTGATGGGAATCTTTTCAGCAATGATCCCCGCTCCCATCTATTCTCTTCCTCCAGAGATTCTGAAAATAGAAAATGTCGGATTGGGATTCGGGATCATCTCTACCTGCTCAAGCATCGGCTTATTTGTAGCACCTTATCTCGTCGGAAAAGCGAAGGACATAAGCGGATCCGACGGTTGGAGTTTCATCTTAATTTCCCTCTTCTCTCTCCTGATCATGATTTTTATCTTCTTGCCCCGTCGCCTACGAAACTTTCATGTTAGAAAATCATAAGAAATGATGAAGAACCATCCTCTTCCTGTCGCAGACAGCCAAATGGGATGGGGGGGTAATCCGGATTTCTCGAATTTTCAGACTCCTAAAAAACCCTTGACAAGCCAAAACCCATAGCGTATATAAAGATATCATTCTGGATACAGTATACAAAATAATATAAGGAGGTTTCTGTGGAAACGACATTGGGAGGCCTTCGGGTCAGCAAAAAGAAATCACTGCGGGAAGAAGTCTATGAATCGCTCAAAAAATCCATCCTTCATGGAAAGCTGACAGCCGGGCAGCGTCTCATCGAGGAGCAACTGGCCTATCAGGTGGGAATTAGCCGTACCCCTGTCAGGGAAGCCTTCCACAAACTGGAAAGGGATGAATTGGTCACCCGACTTCCTAAAGGGGGCTTCGCGGTAAGAGAATTTACCAAGGAGGACGTCGAGGAAATCTTCGGCATTCGGAGTGCTCTTGAAAGTTATGCGGCATATTTGGCGACGCTTCATATGACCCCGGATAAAATCTCCAGCCTGGAAAAGAAACTGAAGGAATCGGAAGAGGCTTTAGCCAAAGGAGACGATGATAAAGTCGTGCAACTTCATACCGACTTTCATGATCTTCTCTATAAGGCCTGCAAAAGCAAAAAACTCGTAGAGATGATCAACAATTTTCGAGATTATTTTTACCGCTATCGGTCAGGCTTGCTCCAAATAGAAAATGGTATCAGTTATTCCAATAAAGACCACCGGCAGATGTTGGAGGCGATGAAGAAGAAAAATCCGAGATTGGCAGAAAGGCTTGTCCGAAAGCATCTCTCTCGAGGGAAGGACCTCGTTCTGAAAGAAATCCAAGAAGGAAGAATGGCTCCTTAGCCTCCACGTCTCAAAGGTCAGATGAATTAATGGCCAATTGGTTGCCTCAAGCCATGAAAATCCTTAGTCGCCTTCTCCCCATTAGTAAGGAGGCTGGGAGATTTAAAATGTATTGTCCACTAATGGCGTCTCTCATAGCGGCGCCGTCACATCGGAAGAACTTTTTCATCTGACCTTTCATTCCATCCATGTAGGGAGCAAAGAAGTGGAAAAGAGAATTCGTATCCTAGTTGCAAAACCTGGCCTGGACGGCCACGACCGGGGGGCAAAGGTGGTGGCCCAGGCCCTCCGCGATGCGGGGATGGAAGTCATCTACACTGGCCTGCATCAAACCATCGATCAAATCACCAGTACGGCAATCCAGGAGGATGTGGATGTCATCGGCCTCTCTATCATGTCCGGTGCTCATTTGCCGATCTGTGAGAAGCTGATGAAGGAAATGAAAACGAAGAAGATCGATGACATCATGGTAGTGGTCGGAGGCGTCATCCCCAAAAGGGATATCCCTAAACTACAAAAAATAGGAATCGAAGGAATATTCCCCGGCGGGACCCCTTTTGACGAATCGATCCACTGGATCAAAGGACACGTCACGTCTCGGTCTTGATGAAGGATCTTGGGAAGCTAAATACTATTTTATGTGCCGGTCTCTTTGCCGAACAAATCCAAAATCCAAGCACCAAATTCCAAATAATTTCCAATGTTCTAAATTCAAATAACCAAATGAGAAGAAAAGATATAATCCAATAAGTTTTGAGTTTTGACATTTGAAATTGTCTGGAATTTGGATATCGGGATTTGGAAATTTCGAGGTGAGCATGGGTGTCGCAAGATATGTCAAAAATGAGAAAGATGAAGTTAAGGATACCGTCCTGCAGTCGGGAATCCATATCAAGCCCCTTTATACCCAGAAGGATTTAGAGGAAATTGGTTTCGACCCTGCCAAGGACTTGGCCCCACCTGGAGAATATCCTTTTACCCGCGGGATCCATCCGCTGGGCTATCGAAGCCGGGAATGGACGACCCGGCAGTACACCGGTTTTGGAACACCCATGGAGACCAATGAGCGATTCAAACTGATGATCTCTCATGGCCAGACCGGACTGAACGTCGCCTTCGATCTCCCGACTCAGATGGGACTTGATTCGGATGACCCACTCGCCGAAGGTGAAGTGGGAAGAGTCGGCATGGCAGTGGACTCGCTACGCGACTTCGAGGTGGCCTTTCAGGGCATTCCCCTTGACCGAATCGGCGCCGGTCTCACCATCAATGCTGTGGCGAGCGTTATGCTGGTGATGTTTCAGGCGACGGCCGAGAAATTCGGATTTAAAAAAGACAGGATAAGCGCCACCCCTCAAAACGATATTCTTAAAGAGATAATCGGAAGGGGAGCATGGATCTTTCCGGTGAAACCCGCCGTTCGCCTCATCGGCGATACGATCGAGTATTCGATGAAGGAACTTCCTCGAACCAATCCTGTCAGCGTCTGCGGTTATCACATCCGCGAATCAGGATGTTCCCCGGTTCAGGAAATCGCTTATGCTTTCCAGATTGCAAACACTTATATCGACGAAGTCCTCAAGCGAGGCTATCACATTGATGATTTTGCCAGAGGGTTCACCTTCAATCTCAACGTCTTCGGAAACCTCTGGGAACAGGTGGCCAAGTTCCGTGCAGCCAGAAAACTCTGGGCGATCAATTTAAGGGAACGCTATGGCGCCAAGGACAACAGATCTCTTCTTCTTCGAGGCATCTTCGGCGGCGGCGGATATGGAATGACCAAAGCCCAGCCTGAAAATAACATCATCCGCGGTGCTTATTATGCCCTTGCCGCAGCATTGGGCGGAGCCCAGACGACGGCGCTCTGCTCCTTTGATGAAGCCTATACCATTCCCACGCCCAGGGCTGCCCTTCTCTCCCTTAGAACATTTCAGATTCTGATGGAAGAGATCGGGATGAGGGACACCGTGGACCCCTTGGCGGGTTCTTATTTTATCGAAACCCTGACCAAGCAAATGGAGGAAAAGATCGTTGAAGAGATGAAGAAAATCGATGAAATGGGCGGAATGATCAAGGCCGTTGAAACTGGCTATGTTCAAAAAGAGGTCGCCAAGCAGGCTTACGAATTCGAAAAAGGAGTCCAGAAAGGCGAATTGATCAAGGTCGGGGTCAACAAATATACCGAAGGCGAAGAGATGGAAGTGGACCTCCACGAATACCGTCAGGAATCCGCCCAGGAGCAGATTCAACGCCTTCGCGAAGTCAAACGGGAAAGGGACAATCGGAAGGTTGGTCAACTGCTCAAGGATCTTGAAAAGGCAGCAAGGGACGAGAAGAATGTAATGCCCTATCTCCTTGAATGCTGTAAAGCTTACGCGACGGTTGGTGAGCTCACCAGGGTGTTTAAAGAGGTTTACGGAGAATTCAAAGAACCAAGCATCTTCTAAATTCGGAATGCGGATTTCGGATTGCGGAATGATGGAAAGATAAATAACTGAAAAAGAGAAAGGAATTAACGATAACTTTCGCAATTTCACGTACTACCGGAAAAGGGGGATCTTATGTCATTTACAATGTTTGGTCGAACGATTCGGAAGATCGGTATTATCGGTTCAGGCAATATCGGGCCGGATATTGCGCTCCATTTCAGCCAGAACCTCTATTCCTATGGCGTTCCCGTTGTGGTGGTGGATATCATTCAGAGCGCACTCGACGCCGGTTCAAAAAAGGCCGGCTCGAAGATGGCCAAGGCTACCGAAAAAGGAGTCTATAAAAAAGAAGTGGCGGACGCCATATTCAAAAACATGGTCTTCACCACCGACTACGGCCAGATCGCCGATGCCGACTTTGTGATTGAAGCCGCTTTCGAACGAATGGATGTCAAGCACAAGATTTTCGATCAGTGTCAGGCGTCGTGTCCGAAAACTGCCATCTTTGCTTCCAACTCTTCACACATGGAGCCGGAAGAGATCTTCAAAAACATGAAAGACAAGAGCAGGTGTTTGGTCATCCATTACTTCTTCCCCGCAGAAAGAAATATCTTGTTAGAAATCGTTCCGGGCAAGGACACGGATCCTGGCCTGACAGAATATTTGGCGAAATTATACGAATTCATCGGCAAAGCTCCCATTAGAGTGAAAAGCCGCTATGGTTACGCGGTGGATCCCATCTTCGAAGGCATATTCGAAGCTACTGCTTTGACCGTTGAAAAAGGACTCGGTACTGTTAAGCAGGCAGATGTGATCGCCCAAAAAGCGCTCGGAATGGGAGTCGGTCCCTTTACCGCTCATAATCTGGCAGGTGGAAATCCCATTACCCAACACGGCCTCAATGAGATGAATACAAAGATCATGCCCTGGTACCGTTCTCCTAAGATTCTGGACGATCAGGTGAAATCCGGAAAACCATGGGAAGTGGCAGCAAGGGGTGAGACAGTTGAATACACTCCTGAGACTTATAAAGCCGTTTCTGAAAGAGTGATCGGAGCTTATTTCGGAATGATCTGCGAAATTGTAGGAAGCGGCATCTCCAATATCGGCGATCTGGAACTGGCCATGGATGTAGGACTGGTCTTAACGCCTCCCTTCGGAATGATGAACAAGATGGGAGTGAAGAAGGCTCTCGATCTGGTTGAAACCTATGCCAAAGAAAACCCAGGGTTCAAGGTGGATGAGATCCTCAAGAAGCAGGCGGCAACGGGCAACCCATGGAAGATTCCCGTGGTGTTCAGAGAGGATAAAGGGAATATCGCCATCGTTAAGATTCGACGGCCCAAGGTTCTCAACGCTCTCAATAAGGACGTTTTCGAGCAATTGGGAGAGCACTTCCTCGCCATCCAGAAGGATTCGAAGATCAAGGGCGCGATCCTAACCGGCTTCGGGACAAGGGCCTTCGTCTCGGGCGCAGACATCGGGATGCTGGCTGCTCAAAAAACGGGCAAGGAAGGAGAAGAGGGCTGCCTGAAGAACCATGCTATCATTGGTCTCATCGAGAATTTGGGTAAGCCTGTGGTTTGTGCCCTGAATGGACTGGCCTTCGGTGGGGGGAATGAAATCGCCATGGCCTGCACTGCGCGCATTGCCAAGAAAGGGCAAAAGGTCTTTGTGGGTCAACCCGAGCCAAAGCTCGGTTTCATCCCGGGTGCAGGTGGAACTCAGAGGCTCCCCAGATTGGTAGGGGTGGAGAAGGCTTGGCCAATCCTCCGGAATTCGAATCCCATTTCTTCAGCTCAAGCTAAAGAGATCGGCTTGATTCAGGAGGAAGTAGAAGGCGATCTGATCGAGGCCGCCATAAATTGGGTGAACAATATCCTTTCGGGAAAAGTGAAGGTTCCTTCCATCCCAAAGGGTCCCATTCCTATCCCTTCGAAGCTTCCGGAGGTCGATATCGGACATCTCAGTCGAAAAATCGATTCGCTCCTGCAAAAGGCAATTTTAGAAGGGGCAAAAATGACCCTTGAAGATGGATTGAAACTTGAGGCCAAGATCTTCGGCGAATGTTTCTCCACTCAGGATAGGAATATTGGAATCGATAACTTCATGAAAAACGGTCCGAAGGTCAACGCAAACTTCGTGCATAGTTAAAGAAATCGAATAATGGAATGTTGGAATAATGGAGTAATGGGTTCTAATATAGATCTTATGAACTCTTTCCAAGATTCCATCATTCCAGTCTTCCATCATTCCTTGTTTGAATCTTTCATGATCAATATTGGCGATTGGATACAGAAATGGAGCTTTCTTCAACCACACAAGAGAGCTTTAATCTTTGAGGATCGCCCGTTTACCTACCAGGAAGTCAATCTCCGTACCAATCGACTTTGCCATTTTCTTCTGGACTTGGGAATCCGGAAGGGAGACCGAATCTCTGTCCTCCTTTACAACTGTCATCAATACATCGAAATCTTTTTTGCCATATCGAAAATAGGTGCCATTCTTGTTCCTCTTAACTGGAGACTGGCAGGCCCTGAGCTCGAATTTATCATCAACGATAGCGGCTCCAGGATGATCATCTTTGACTCCGAGTTTGAAGAGGTGATTTCGTCCATTCGGCCCCGTTTAAATTTATCCGATGGAAATTATATTCGAGTTGGGCCGCCTGGGCCGAAGTGGGCAAAAGATTATGAAAAAGCCCTTCTGGAATCCCCCGTTCATGAGCCACAACTCCAGGTTTTTACTGGCGATGAAGACCCCCATGTTCTTATGTATACCTCCGGGACAACAGGCATCCCAAAAGGAGCCATTCTTTCCCACCGAAAAACCTTCTTTAATGCTTTGAACGCCGACATCTTCTATAACCTTACGTCCGAGGATATCATGATCGTTTCGAGGCCCCTGTTCCATTCCGGAGGGCTTCTCGTTGAAGCGGCTCCTGTTCTTTATAAAGGGGGCACCCTCATCTTAAGGAAACGGTTCCGGCCCCATGAGATCCTCGAGACCATCCAAAAGCATCGAGTCACCTTACTGGAAATGGCCGCCACGGTCTACCAATTTATTCTTCAGGATTGCGATCTAAGCCAGTACGATCTGAGTTCGATCAGGTCTTACTTCACGGGCGGGGAAAGAGTTCCCAAGGCGATGTTGAAAGAGTACTACAGGAAAGGGATTACCCTCTCCCAAATTTTTGGGCAAACCGAAGCCTCTACGATTACCTTTCTCTCTCCTGCAGATGCCGCATTAAAAATAGGATCGGTGGGACTGCCGGTTTTCCATGGAGAGGTGAGAATTGTCGATAGATCTTGGAAAGAGGTCAACCCGGGCGAAGTGGGCGAAATCATCATCAAGGGCCCTACCCTCATGAGCGGATATTGGAACCGTCCCGATCTGACTGCTGAGACCATCCGTGATGGATGGCTCTATACCGGAGACCTCGCTCAGAAGGATGAAGAGGGATACATCTACATCATTGACCGTGAAAAAGACATGTACATCAGCGGAGGGGAAAACGTCTATCCGGCTGAGATTGAAAAGATTCTTCATACCCACCCCAAAATTTTCGACGCGGGAATCGTGGGAGTTCCGGATGAGAAATGGGGCGAGGTGGGAAAAGCATTTATCGTCCTCAAGCCGGGAGAGATGATGAGCAACGGCGAGGTCCTCGAATTTCTCAAGGGGAAGGTGGCCAAGTACAAGATTCCAAAATATGTCGAGTATATTGAAGAACTTCCCAAGACGGCAAGCGGTAAGATTCAAAAGTTCATTTTGAAAGAGCGGCACCAGAGTGAGAGCACCAAATTTCAAGCACCAAATAACAAATAAGTTCCAATATGCCAATTTCCAAATTAGAAATGAAAGAGTTTAAGCAATTCGGTATTGGGATTTGGAGCTTATTTGGAATTTGGATTTTGGGATTTGGAATTTGACCATGGGGGTAGATATGGTTGAAAAATTCTATCGGTTGGGCTGTGACATCGGCGGGACCTTCACCGACTTTGTTCTACTCAACGATCAAACAGGGGAGATAAAGATCTACAAGTGTCTGACCACTCCTAAAGATCCATCAGATGCCGTGGAGCACGGAATAAGAGAAATGGAGAAAAAAACGCCAGGCTTTATAAAGGCGATGGACGAAGTGATCCATGGAACCACCTTGGTCATCAATTCCATTATAGAAAGAAAGGGAGCCAAAACAGGTCTGATCACGACAAAAGGCTTTCGGGACGTCCTGGAAATCGGAAGAGGAATTCGTTATGCCCCTTATGATGTCTTCGCCGAATTTCCAAAGCCTCTGATTCCCAGGCATCTCCGCTTAGAGGTGGATGAGCGAATTCGAAGTGACGGAACCGTGTTGAAATCGCTCGACCAAGAAGAGGCAAGGCAGGTGGTTCGGACTCTTCTCAATATGGGCGCTGAATCGATCGCCGTCTGTTTGATCAACTCCTTTGAAAATCCGACCCACGAGTTGATACTAAAGGAAATCATTGAAAAGGAAGCTCCCGGAATGTCGGTCTCCATTTCATACCACGTCCTGCCGCAGATCAAGGAGTATGAAAGAACCAGTACGACCGCAACGAATGCCTATGTCAAGCCTCTGACAGGTAGGTACCTTTCTCGATTGGCCGGAAGGCTGGAATCCATCGGTTTCAAGGGGAAGCTCTTCATCATGCTTTCAAGCGGGGGCGTCACCTCTGTCGGAACAGCGGCTCAGTTTCCCGTGAGAATCATCGAGTCCGGTCCGACCGCAGCGGTCATCGCGGGTCAATACTATGGCAAGCTCTTCGACATCTCGGAAATGTTCTGCTTTGACATGGGGGGGACAACGGCGAAATCCTGCCTGATTCAAAAAGGGGTTGCCGGAGTGGTGCCGACTTTCGAGGTCGGTCGGGTTCAAAGGTTTATGAAGGGAAGCGGCCTCACCATTCAGGTCCCAGTTGTGGATTTGATGGAGATTGGAGCAGGAGGCGGCAGCATTGCAAAGGTGAGCAGGATGGGAACGCTCCAGGTGGGTCCGGAAAGCTCCGGAGCAGATCCGGGACCGATCTGTTACGCGAGAGGAGGTACGGAGCCCTGTGTGACAGACGCCGATCTTTTGTTGGGTTATCTTGATGAGAATTACTTTCTCGGCGGTGAGATGAAGCTTGACAAGGAGGGAGCCAGGCGGGGCGTAGAGGAGAAAATTGCCAAGCCTCTGGGAGTACCATTCATTCAGGCCGTTTGGGGAATGCATGATCTCATCAACGAAACCATGGCCGCAGCAGCCAAGACCCATATTGCTGAAAAAGGAGGAAATCCAAAAATCGTCACGATTGTTGCTTTCGGCGGAGCAGGACCGGTTCATGCATATGGCCTGTGCAAGAAATTGGGAGCGCCTCGTTTACTCGTGCCCCCCAATGCCGGTGTCGGTTCGGCCCTTGGATTCTTCACAGCTCCTCGAGCCTTCGACCTCCTTCGAAGTCATAAGGTTTCTCTCGGAGCTGCTCATTTTGATGAGATTGAAAAGATCTTTAAGGCCCTGGAAACAGAGGCAACAAGCATCCTGAAGAAAGAAGCCCGAGAAAAAGATATCAAATTCGAAAGGTCTCTCGACATGCGTTTTGTCGGACAGGGGTCGGAGACTAACGTTCCAATCCAGGCGAGGGATTTTACGAAGATGAAGAAAGAGGAGGTTCGCCGGCTTTTTGATGACGTCTACAAAAAACTCTATGGTAGAACCTATCCAGATTCTGAAGTGGAGTTCATCAACTTCAAAGTGAGGGCTAGTCTTCCGGAACGGCTGATTCAATTCCCAAAAATTGGCATCAAGGGAAAATCTCTTGAGAAGGCGATCAAGGGAAAACGCAACGCCTATTCCCCGATTTCAAGGAATTTTATCCCTTATACGGTCTATGATCGGTATCAACTTTTCCCGAAGGCCAAGTTCAAAGGCCCTGCCATCATTGAAGAGAAGGAGTCAACTCTCATCATTGGCGAGGATACTTCGGTTTCCGTGGATGATTTCGGATTTCTATGGGTTGATATAAACAAGGGTAAGGTTGAAGGAGTACCCCGTAAGAAGGGGCTTGAAGTGAGAGGCAAGAGATCTCGCCTCAAATAAAACGCCCCCCGACGAAGCGGTCCTCTACCCCTTGACCGTTTTTCAGTGGTCTGACAGGAGAAATGAATATGGCACCAAAAAAACGAACCTTTGACCCGATCACATTGGAGATCTTATGGAGAAGATTGATTTCAGTTGTTGATGAGTCGGATGGCTCGGTTGCTCGAACCGCATTCTCAAGCCTGCTGAGAGATGCCCATGACTACACTTGCATGTTTACGGACCAGAAAGGTCGGGAGCTGGCCCAGGGCTCATTTGCGACACCCGGTCAATCGGGAGCCATGGCGTTGGGAGTCAAAAATCTTGTCACCAAGCTTCCTCTGGACACTTACAAACCCGGCGACATTTTCATCACCAATGATCCATGGGCCCTGGCCGGCCATCTGAATGATGTTTGTGTGCTCAGCCCGATCTTTTATAAAAACAAAGTGGTCGCTTTTACTGCCTGCGTTTTTCATCACTCTGACATCGGAGGCCGCGTCTCATCCGACAACCATGACGTCTTTGAGGAAGGCCTATTCATACCGCTTGTCAAGCTCTACGATGCAGGAGTTCTGAATCAATCTGTGATCGACATGATCCGTTGGAATGTCCGGACCGCGGATGAAGTAGTTGGGGATATCCGCTCCCAGATTGCAGCCAATCACGTATGTGCGGAAAAGATATCCCAGATGCTGAAGGAAAATGATTTAGAGAATCTGGACGATCTGGCGGATCAGATCATCAACCGGACAGAGAAGAGCATGAGAGAAGAGATCGAAAAGATTCCGGATGGTATTTACAAAGCCGAAGGCATCATCGAGCAGATGAAGGGGCAACAGGACGTGGTCATTAAAGCAGCAGTTGAAGTAAAGGGGAGTGACATCATCGTCGATCTGGCAGGCTCTTCTCCCCAGGTCAATTGGGGCGGGAATGTGGTGTTTAATTTTACTTACGCCTATGTATTTATGGCTATGAAGAGCATGTTCGGTCCGGACATCCCCAACAATGACGGGTGTGCAAGACCGATCAAATTGAAAGCGCCCGAGGGGACCGTCGTTAACTGCAAATTTCCCGCTGCTGTGGCCGCCCGACTCGTCATCGGACACTATCTTACTGAAATCATCTATAGGGCTTTATCCGGAGTAGTCCCCAACAAAGTGATTGCAGCAAGCGGGGGCACGCCGGCGCAGATGAATGTCTTCTATGGCAAAAGGAATGATGGGAAACCCTGGCACTCCGTCATCATCAGGGGTGGCGGGATGGGTGCCAGTTCCATCAGCGACGGTAACTACGTCTACATCTTTCCTGCAAATGGTGCGAACACACCCATCGAGATATTCGAAAGCGACACCCCTCTGATCGTTGAAAGAAGGGAACTCCTGACGGATTCAGGCGGTCCCGGGAGGATGAAGGGAGGTCTTGGAAAGAGAGAGGTGTTTAGAATACCCGATGATAAGTATGCACCGATTCCACCCGTCAATTTGGGAATACAGGCGGGGAGACACATTCATCCGCCGGAAGGGCTCTTCGGGGGCAAACCCGGTGCCAAAGCCCAGTTCCTTGTCGATAAGGTGCATGGAAACCCGTTTGGATTAACTCAGTTGAAACCGGGTGACGCAGTGACCATCGATGCAGCCGGCGGAGGAGGATATGGGAATCCGCTGGAGCGTGATCCCGAAATGGTAGAAAGTGATGTGCTGGAAGAATATGTGAGCGCTGAAAAAGCAAGAGAATATTATGGCGTTGTGATTGATCCGAAGACGTTTAAGGTAGATACGGAGGCAACAAAAAAACTGAGAAAGGAATAACGTTAAGGTCAGGGAATGTAGCGCCCTCATTGATTGCCTACCTGCCCGTAGGCAGGAGGGCGTTTTTTCTAACCTGCGAAGGATTCAAGGGATACCTTATAAGCTTTGACCTCCCACTCTTCAATCGAAGCTTGCTTCTATAATCGAAGATTCCCGTAGAAATCATGCACAGGGGTTCAATATTGAGAATCGAATTGAAACATCTTCAGAAGTCCGAAAACAGAGGATCGATAGCAGAAACCAATCCTTTCCAAAAACGGAGGTCCGCCTCGTTCCATTCAGTTGCTGCTTTCACCTGCTTGAAGGAATGATTTTGCGAGTTGATGATTACCTGAGGAAGTTGTGAATTCGATTGAATAAATGAAAGGCGTATTGAAACATCTTCGATCGCCTGAAAACATCTACTCTTTCATTCCTCCGCCGTTTGAATTTCGCCTTCGCAAGGGACAAAGCCCACGATTAAATGGCGGTCGCGCCGAAATCACCCGACGCACGAAATCACGAAAGCGATCTCCCGCCCACCCCCATTCCGTTCGTTCGTCCATCGCTCGCAGGGCATCGCTCAAAGTCAGGCTCCTGCGATAGGTAAGATCGAAGGCTTCCTTGACCTCGTGGCGATCCTCTCTGGTGATCTCCTCCGAGCGCCGCAGGCCAACGACGTTGAGAGACACAACT
>Ga0335070_10001609_pt1 | contig 26101 bp, 21 predicted proteins | sample Lox_Sample_13_FD_206722 | JGI IMG/M metagenome (GOLD analysis project Ga0335070, IMG submission 206722) | Soil microbial communities from Loxahatchee National Wildlife Refuge, Florida, United States - Lox_Sample_1.3 | ecosystem: Environmental > Terrestrial > Soil > Wetlands | place: USA...
CGAGCCGCTATCAAGGGGACCTTCTCCAAGCCTATGTGGACGTGACCCTCCCCGACCTGCCGGTGCGAATCCGCGCAGGGAAATGGATCGAACTGGCAGGTTTCGAGCACTTCAGTGCCAATATCTACGGGGCATTTGGCGATCCGTCCAGGGCACTTTATTCCTATAGCTATCAGTTTCTCTACGCGGAGCCAAGCACGCAGACGGGCGTTCTGGCTACCTACGTGCTCAATCCCCAGTGGTCGTTTGATGCTGGCTTTACGCGTGGCTGGAATCAGTCCATCAAGGATGCCAACAATTACCTTGATTTCTTGGGCCGTGTGACCTTTACGCCCAGCGACAAGACATCCATCATTTTCGTTATAACGGAAGGCCCGGAGTTTCCGACGGGTTTCGGACATAATCTGCCTAAAGGCGACAACCACCACTGGTGGACCGCATTGGACCTGGTTGTCACCCAGAAGATCACTGATAAGTTGAGCCTGGGCTTGGGCATTGACTACGTCTATGCTCCGGAAATCCCGGGCTTGTCAGGGGGTTCCAAGCAGTGGGGAGGTGTGGCTGGCTACGCCAGCTATGCGTTTGATCCGCACTTCACGCTCAATACCCGGCTGGAGTGGTATAATGACTCCGCCCATGGTTTCTCCAACGGTGCGCCCGTCAGCGCCAACTACTTCGAGGCCACGGTGGGCGTGGCCATCAAGCCTTTCCCGAGCGATAAGATTCTCTCGAAGTGGCTGGTCCGACCGGAAATTCGCTACGATCACTCTAACCAACCGGTCTTCAACAGCGGCGACAGAAATCAGTGGACATGCAGCGTGGACGCCCTCTTCACCTTTTAGAATCGCGGTAGCGTTTCTAAGCTGCCCTCTAGCGGTCCAAACCGAACGGATGAGCCGAAATAAAGCGTGCAGCCTTCTTTGACCAATTAAGTAAAAAGGATTATATTAACAAAAGGACCGAGGTATGATTACGAAAATGCGCCATTTCTTAGTAACAGTGATTTTAATAACGAGCCTGATCGGGTTTGATATTTCGCCCGCCTCCGAATATACTGCTACTCGAACTTTTGTATCCGTAGAGAATCTGGGCTTATCAGAAATCCTTCAGGCTTCTAAAGAGTACTTGCCTGCCTCACTTTCTTCTGCTCTTTTCGCCTCTAAGTTTAAGCCTCAAATTCCGACATGGCATGGCCGTCTGCTTTTGGAATTTCCTCTGCGGACACACCAGCCAGTTGGCCATTTCCTTTTGGAGGTATTTCTCCTTGCACCAACCGTTTTAGAACTGCTTTCAGCAACTGTTTTGCGTTGTTGAGCCGCCCTCCTTTGAAGAATCAAAAACCAATTCAATAGTCCTGCGAACTAAACGGGATTCTAACCTTCCTGTACAAAATGGTTCCCTTGTTCTCTTTCGGAGAGCGGATTGATGGAAAGGAATCCCCACGAGCACCGGATAGGCGGACTTGCTGCAAAAGCCCACCTTGGATGGGCGCTCTAACAAACAGGAGATGAAAACATGAATGAGTTTGTACATATTCTACTGGTAATCGGGGCAGTAATTCTACTTGCGTGGATTGTCAATTCGTTTGTAGGAAAACGGAGTTGAGGTCGCAAAGGCAAACGAAACACGTGTTCTCAGCCGCTGGTTGTGTCTCTGCGTAAAACTGGAGCAGAGTCTCACATTGGGTGAACAGAATTGTATTAAATAGTGAGGGAACCTGTACTTCGTGTTTTGACTTCATCGAATTATTTGTTCGCGAGTGGATTTTTCCTTGACAAAGTTTTGAGGCTGTATTACATGAATCCTCAAGAAGACGGATCCTCGGTAGGTGAGGCTCCCGCGAAACATACAGGCCACTGCCCAGAAACTTCGAGAGAAGTTTTCTGAACAGGTAGACCAGGCACTCCCGGATTAAGGGTTTGCTCAAAGTGGCTGAGGTCATTCGGCCTCTCACGGTACGCGGTGCCGAAGCTTGAACGAGTGGGGAACGTAGCTAAGATTTGCGATTGAGCAATCAGGCTGGTTGTCCGATGTAAATTTTAACCATTCCCTCTCGCGGAATGGTTTTTTTATTTCTGCTCCTTCCATTCAGCTTGGCACTTACCGTAAAGGAAGATATATGGAAACGGACTCACAGGAACCTCCGGGTAACGGAGATTCCGACATGGCATCGTGGAAGAAGCAAAAGTGACCTGATTAGCCTGTCTCCTATCGTTTCACCATTAGCTTCTCCCACGAAAGCTGTTGTGGTGGAGGCGAGGGGTGCGAAACGGGATTTACTCCAGACTAACTTAAACAAACCTAAGAGAAGTCCTTTTTAGCCCTCCAACTCCAAAACATTTCCGACAGCGTATGGTGAACGCTTTATAAACAAAATCGGCTTCGGTGTCGCTGCGCCCGACGGCGAATCGAATCTTGAGAAATTCGCATGAACATGTTTGCCAGACTCTTTTACCTGTTTCGCAAATCGGTAAAAGCTAATAGAGGGATGAACCCCATAGCCGATAGGGCGAACGGAAATGAGCGGAGATTCATTGAGATATGCGCCATGTCCTTTGAGGAGGTACTTAGAAATCTATCAACAACGGAGCAAGGTCTTAACAAAAGTCAGGTAGAATCGCTCCAGGAAGAATTCGGTCCCAACGAGATCAGCCGCGGAAAGAGAATTAGTTTCTTGTCGGGAATTCTTCGGAGATTCGCCAATCCCCTGGTCGTCCTCCTTCTCATCATCTGCGCTGTCTCCCTGAGTATGGGGGATCTTCGTTCCACCCTCGTGGTTGGTGGAATGATTCTGATCAGTGTATTTCTCGCTTATTTTCAGGAAGCCAAATCGAATAGAGCGGTCGAAAAGCTGCGGGCGCTGGTTCAGACGAATTCGAATGTTATAAGGGAGGGAAAAGAGATTGAAATCCCTATGTCTGAAATCGTTCCGGGAGATATTTTGGCTCTGGATGCCGGAGCCTTGATCCCTGCGGATATCCGACTGATCAGCAGCAAAGACTTCTACATCCATCAATCCGCTCTCACCGGGGAATCAATGCCCGTCGAAAAACATGCGGGACCGTCCTCCATTACCGGCAAGACCATCCTGGAACTTCAGAATGCTTGCTTCATGGGAAGCAGCGTTCTGAGCGGTACGGCAAAGGGAGTTGTTGTCAATACCGGTTCCCGAACCTATTTCGGTTCGCTCTCCCAAAGGCTCGCCTCAGAGAGGATGTTGACCAGTTTTGACAGGGGGATCTCAAGTTTCACCTGGTTGATGATTCGCTTTATGTCCGTAATGGTCAGTGTTGTCTTTCTTATCGTCGGACTGACGAAAGGCAACTGGCTGGAGGCCCTCTTGTTTGGGCTCGCTGTCGCCGTGGGATTGACTCCGGAGATGTTGCCAATGATTGTGACGGTCAATCTTGCCAAGGGTGCCCGCGCGATGTCGAAAAAGAAGGTGATTGTCAAGCGGCTGAACTCCATTCAAAATTTCGGGGCCATCGATATCCTGTGTACGGATAAGACCGGTACGATCACGCAAGACAGGGTCGTGCTTGAAAGACATGTCGATGTGACCAACCGCGAAAGTGACGATGTCCTCCGTTACGCCTACATGAATAGCCACTACCAGACAGGGCTGCGAAATCTGTTAGACCACTCCATCCTGTCGCATGAGGAGTTCGAGGTGGAGCGTAGCTGTCGGAAAGTTGATGAAATTCCTTTTGATTTTTCACGGAAGAGGATGTCGGTGGTTGTCGAGTATGAAGGGGATCATGTGCTTATCTGTAAAGGAGCAGTAGACGAGATTTACAAAGTTTGTCAGCATTACCAGGTGGATGATGAGATTCACCCGCTGATTGATATAATCAAGCATGATCTCCTGGAGGAGTATGAATCTCTGAGTGAGGATGGCTATCGCGTGTTAGCCGTCGCCTACAGGGAATTTCCGAAGGACAAGGAAGTGTTTTCTGTGGCCGACGAAAGTAATTTGATTTTACTGGGGTACATTGCTTTTTTTGATCCGCCGAAAGATTCTGCAGTGGTGGCGCTTCGGAATTTGAGGGAAATGGGCACCGCAGTGAAGATTCTTACCGGCGATAATGAGCTGGTCGCCAAGAAGATATGCAAAGACGTAGGGATCGATAGTGAAGGACTCATCACCGGGGACCAACTCCAAGGAATGAGCAAGAGCCAGTTCGAGGATTCAGTTGAGACAACCACGATCTTTGCTCGTCTCTCGCCGTCGCAAAAAGAAGACATCATTCAGGCCCTGCAACACCGCGGACATGTCGTTGGATTTCTGGGAGACGGCATCAACGACGCCTTAGCCATGAAGAAGGCAGATGTGGGGATTTCTGTTGACACCGCTGTTGATGTCGCCAAAGAATCTGCGGACATCATTTTGCTCGAAAAATCCCTCCTGGTGCTTCAAGATGGCATCACCGAAGGAAGAAAGGTCTTTGGAAACATTATCAAATATATTCGCATGGGAGCCAGTTCGAATTTCGGCAATATGTTCAGTGTCGTGGGTGGAAGCTATTTCTTGCCTTTTCTTCCCATGGCACCCATTCAGATTCTACTTAACAACCTCTTATACGATATTTCTCAGGTCGGCATCCCTGCAGACAAGGTTGATCCAGAATTTACAAAGACCCCACGCAAATGGAACATCGGTAATATCAAAAAATTCATGATCTTTATCGGTCCCATGAGCTCCATATTCGATTATGCCACTTATTTCTTGATGCTCTTTTTCTTCAAGTGTTACCAATATACGAGCCCCAATGTTTTGCCAAGCTTGAAAACCTATTATGAAAACCTCTTTCATACGGGATGGTTCGTTGAATCCATTCTGACCCAGACGATGATCGTCCATATTATCAGAACGAGAAAAATCCCCTTCCTTCAGAGTGCTGCGAGCCCAGGACTCCTTTTTACAACATTGCTTGTTATGTCGATTGGAGCCTTTTTGCCTTATTCGCCTTTTGCTGGGACCTTTGGATTTGTGCCGCTTCCGGCGGCCTACTGGTTATGGATATTTGCTTTTCTTCTTTTCTACGCGGTCTTGACCCACAGTGTCAAAGTTTGGTTCTTCAATAAATTTGGGGTGGATTAAAATGAAAAGTATCTTGGATGCTCTACAGGAAGGCAGACTGATCGAGTTACCGGATAACCATAAAGAACACGTGCTGAAATACCTGGCAAGCCTGATCGAAGCCATCCCCGATATCCAAGCCGGGACGGACGTGGAAGGAGCCGTCTTGGCCAGAGAACGGGCAGCAAATACCGGTATTGGTATGGGTTGGGCGTGTCCTCATGGCCGCCACCCCGGTGAAGGGGCATTGGTTTGTGCAGTGGGCTGGAGTCCTGCGGGAATTCAATACGGCTCTCCAGACGATAAGCCTGTTCATCTGGTCGTCATGCACTATGTCCCTGATGTTCAGAAGAATGTTTACCTAAAAGAGATTTCGGGGCTTGTCCAGGTTATCAGGAAAAATGAAGGCAAGAAGGAGGTCGAAAAGGCTTCAGACCTTATGGAAGTCAGAAATCTCCTGCTCGATCTGATTGCTGACGCCCTTGAAACCGAGGTTCCCGAAGCCAAGGCGCGAATGATTCGCCTTGAGGCAAAACAGGCAGCGGTGATTTCCGCCCCCGAGTTAGGTGTACCGGCCGATCTATTATCCTCTCTCAGTTTTATACCTCTGTCCGTTTTGGTCATTCCCGGAAATACACCCATCATTCTTTCACAAGACCAAGAGGTTGTCTCCCTTCTTGAGAGTTCTGCTGAATTGGGAGCCTCCCTGGCAGAGAAGGTACCCTTTAGCCACAAGGAATACAGGATTCTTCCTCGTTCGGTAACCGCCTATCAGCCGAACAGGTTCCTCTATGATTGTCTTGCTATAAAAATTAGCACGGGGAACAAGTAGCAGGGGCTGTTGTCGTCGATTTGAAGCCTTGAACAAGGTGGACTATTTCTACACACCAATGCAAAACTTAAACCCCTTTTGTGTCGAGGCCCCTTTTCGGTCTTATAAGTCCTTTCTGCTATAATATAATGATTCTAAGTTCTTGACGCGTAATTTGTTTATATGTAACATGTGCATTAACATTTAAGATTAAAGTGATCCGTTATACTGGGAACCATCCAGAGTAGGGAGAAGGTTTAAGGGATGGAGGTAAAGAAAAACCATGAGGATACGGCAAGGCCGGATCCAGATGCCCTCTTGAAGGAAATTCAGCATGAGGAAGAAAAAAGAGGGAGATTAAAAATATTTCTTGGTTATGCCCCTGGCGTAGGAAAAACGTATGCCATGCTTAACGAAGCCCGTGTATTAACGAAGCGGGGGGAAGATGTTGTGGTGGGCATTGTAGAAACTCATGGGCGCGTCGAAACGGAAGAATTACTAAAAGGGCTGGAAGTGATTCCGCGGCGGCGGATGGAATATCAGGGTATTGTTCTTGAAGAATTAGATCTCGATGCCGTACTCCAACGGAAGCCTGCGGTGGTTTTGGTGGATGAACTTGCACACACCAATGCTCCTGGCAGCCGCCATCCTAAACGGTACCAGAACATTGAAGAATTACTCGAAAACGGCATTGACGTTTATACGACCGTGAATGTTCAGCACTTCGAGAGCTTGAACGACGTGGTCGAAAAGATCACGGGAATCCATATGCAGGAAACGCTGCCCGATACCTTCTTAGATCGAGCGGATGAGGTTCAGGTGATCGATATCCCGCTGGAAGAGCTTTTTGAACGGCTGCAAGAAGGAAAAGTATACGTTCCCAAGCAGGCGGAACGTGCGATGCAGAACTTTTTCCAACGGGGCAATCTTGTTGCCCTTCGGGAGCTGACGCTCACCCATGCCGCCCACAAAATGGATGCCGAACTTTTGAATTATATGAGGGCAAAAGCCATTTCTGGTCCGTGGCCGGCCGGGGAAAGAGTGATGGTCTGCGTAGCACCGAGTCCATATGCGAAACAGCTTCTCCGGAAGGCGTATCAGATTGCAAGAGATGCCCACGCCGAATGGTATGCGGTCTATGTTTCTACACCTGCCCTGAAAGGCATGTCAGATAAAGATAAAGCCTACGTCGCTGAGGCATTGAATCTTGCTGGCGATTTGGGGGCAAAAATTGCAACCCTTTCCGGAACCGACGTGGCAACCGAGATCCTTCGCTTTGCCCGCGAGAATAATATCAACCATATCGTGATCGGTAAGCCTCTTCACTCCATGCTGTTAGGATTCTGGAAGGGCTCACCCGCATCACGTCTGCTCCACACTCCGAGCGAGTTTGAGCTACATCTCATCACGCCAACGGTCGAAAAAAAAGAAGCAGAGGTAAAGGTAAAGCCTGAACGATTTGCTCTCGATCTGAAAGGCTACTTATTTACCATCCTAATGGTTCTTGCCGTTACAATATTGAACTTTTTCCTCGAGGGATTCGTCAACCGCATGTCTCTCGTTTACATCTATTTAGTTGTAACGATTGCCAGCGCCCTCCTTTTTGGTACCGGGCCATCGTTATTTTCCTCGATTCTCAGTCTCCTCACTTTCGATTTTTTCTTCACGGAGCCAAGATACAGCTTCACCATGTATCATCCCCATGACGTTATTAATGTCTTAGTTTTCTTCCTTACCTCCATCATCGTTGGCCAGCTTGCCAACATAACGAAAAGACAAAATCTTCTTTTGCAGCTTCGCGTGAGGCGAGTTACCCTCATCGAAGAGATGAGCAAAGAATTCTTGATGCTTCCTCCGGTTGAGCAGCTTGTGGGAGGACTTGTTCAGAGCACGGACAAGTGGAAAAATATTCTGACTCTCTTTCGCACCACGGTTCTTGACCACATCAGTCATATTGCGATCAAGTACCTATCAATGATTATTGAAGCGCCGTCCTTTGTGCTTTTCAAAGGGAAAGATGGAAGACTGCAGGTCTGGGCTCGAAGCAGAACCGATACGGACCTCACTACGAATGAACTGGCCGTGGCGGAATGGACTTATTCGCACGGCGAACCTGCGGGTGCGGGCACGCAGACGCTATCAAACATCAAGGTATTCTTCACACCCATGAAATCGCTTGACGAGACCATTGGTGTCATTGGCATTCAGTACGAGTTTAAGGACCTTCTCTTCGATCAACGTCGTCTCTTAGGGGTCATATCGAATCTTTCAGCACTTTCCGCAGCACGATGGGTGAAAATATAGGGAAGGGGGATGTGAGGGGCCTTTCGTCAAAAAATCAAATGGGATTGTACTAACGCATCACGGTCATAACAATTACCAGAGCACCTAAGATGAATCGGTACCAGACGAATGGGAGGAAATTTTTAGTCTGGACGTATCGAAGCAGAAAACTGATACTGACTATACCGGCGATACAAGATACCGCCGTACCGATCATAAAGTTTGCGGTGATTCCGGATGAATTCGATAGAACACCCGGCAGTTTCACCATCGCAGCTCCGAAGATGATAGGCGTTGACAGCAGGAATGAAAACCGGGCTGCTCCTTCTCTGGTTAACCCCATGAACATCCCTGTGGTCATCGTAATACCCGATCGGGAAACTCCTGGAACAATGGCCAGGACCTGGGATATGCCGATCAATAGACTTGTTCCAAAGGTGATACGGTTCATCTCGATCTTCTTTGTGCTTCTGCGATCAACCCAGTACAGGAAGACGCCCATCAATATCAGCATGATGGCGATCAAGGTGGGGGATCTGAAGACTGTTTCTGCTTTTTTTTCTAACAGGTATCCGCCTATTGCCCCTGGTATGCTGGCAGCGACCAGGTACCAAAACAATCGACCTTCTACACTTCGCACATCGCTAAAGCCTTTTATAATGAGTCGCCACCAGTCCTTCCAGAAATAGATGACGACCGCGACGAGTGTGCCGAGATGAAGGGCAACGTCAAAAGTCAGTCCTGGATCTGTCCACCCGAAAAACCAGGGAATCAAAACCAGATGGGCCGAGCTCGATATGGGCAAAAATTCTCCCAACCCTTGAGCTAATCCAAGTATAACTGCCTGTAGAATCGTCAAATTTGCCTCCGATGGGAAAGATAGGGTCCGGTTTCACACTCTCTGTCTATTTTACTTCCTCCTCATTATGTTTTTTTCGTGTTTTTCCGGAGACGATAAGCGTGATCTCACCTTTCAACTGCCGGTCTCCAATCTTGGTTTGAATCTCACTCACTTTTCCCCTTAGAATTTCTTCGTAAATCTTCGTCAATTCCCGGGTGAGGACCATTTCTCGATCCCCAAGAATCTCGAGGATATCTTTTAATGTTTCCAAGATCCGGTGAGGAGATTCGTAGAATATAAGAGTTTCCCTGACATCCTTTAATCCATTGAGCAAATCTCTTTTCTTTTTGGATTTATGGGGAAGGAAGCCTCTGAAGAGAAAGGCATCGGTTGGAAGTCCAGAGACGCTGAGGCCGACAATCACAGCAGAAGGACCGGGGATCGGAACGACTGGAATCTGATTTGTAATGGCTGTTTGAATCAGCCGGAACCCTGGGTCAGAAATACCGGGCGTTCCAGCATCCGAGACAAGGGCAACTTGGTGGCCCTGCCTCAGTTTGGAAAGGATGAATTCCTTTTTCTTTAATTCATTTCCTTGAAAATAGCTGGTGAGCGGCGTTTGGATCCCAAAATGTTTAAGGAGGAGTCCGGTGTGCCGGGTATCCTCTGCGGCGACCAAGTCCACTTCTTTCAGGATACGGAGAGCCCTTAAGGTGATATCCTCCAGGTTCCCTATGGGAGTTGAGACGATAAAAAGCGTGCCCGTTGTCAGATGGGAAGAAGACGGCATCATTCATCATTCATTCAAATTACTAATCGGTGCATAATACAGCAGACGTATTTATGCGCTGAAGATTAGAGAAGTTTTTGTAAAATCCCTCCAAACCTCCCTTTTCCAAAGGGAGGAATTACCCCTCTTTGGCATCCTTTTCCTGTCGCTAGACAGGCAAAGAGGGGAGGGGGGAGATTTTCCGAAGATTGTGTCTATTCAATTATGGACTCCTTAGTAATTCACTAATAAACAAGTTACCATCTATTGATGAATTGATCAAGAGAATAGAGACAGAGAGAGACAGAGGTGCCCGAACTAAAGGAGAAAGGATTTTTCCCTTATTGCACGGCCGGGGTGGTCGGCGTGACCCTTAAGATTTGACTGGCTTAGGGAAAAAAGGGGCTGAACAGAAAAAAATATTGACAAATCGTTTAAAATTCTTGATGATATATGCCATCTCGCTCGATTATCGAAAAGTGACTTATGCCCGAAGAGATTTCAGCAGATAAGAAGGTTCTTGATCTCAGTGTTGAAATGCCGGTGCCCGAAGGAATGGAGACGGATGAGGAGCTCCTCCTCGCCAGGGACGCGATCAGCGCATTCATCAAGGCGATCAAAGCCTTTCGATTTTATCCACCCGACAACCCCACCCTCAAAGGATTCCGTGACCAACTTCTCAAAAAATTCCAATTCTTCTTGAATAAATATCAGTCCTTTGTGGTCCAGGTTGGAGAGTACGACCTCTCGTTTAAAGGAAAGGTCTTATACGAAAACAGGGAGGCGAAGACGAGCCTTGCCTTTTCCCTGTATAAAGACGGGTTAAGAGAAATTCGGTTCATGAAGGGACTGGAAGAATGGGAAATCCAGGGGTTGATCGATATCCTCAAACACAGTGAAACGATCAACGAGTTGGAGGATGATGTCGTCACGCTGATGTGGGAAAAGGACTTCCTCCACATCAGTTATTTAGCGACCGATGAATTCCTGGAGGAGAACCCGGTCGTCGTCCCCGATAATGTCGAACAGTTCAGGAAGAATTTGGTTTTCAAACCTCTTGCCCACCATGTGGAGGTGCAGCTCGCAGAGGAAGGTTCGGAGGACGGGATTGATCTCGATGAGATCTTATCCAAAGTCATTGAAGAACCCCTTCCCTTCGTCTCAGACAGGAGTGTCTATTTTCTTACCCCAGATGAAGTGGAAGGGTTGAGAAAGGATGTCGAATCCGAGGTCGACCCAGTCTTTGTATTCAATATCATGGACATTCTTTTTGAGGTTTTGGCTTTGGAAAAGGAACAAGAACCCTTTCAAGACGCCATCAACATCCTGATCAAAGTACTGGATGCTTTTATGACTCTCGGCGAGTTCGCCAAAGCGACCGAACTTGTGAAACGAGTTTATATCATCCTCAAAACCTATGACCTGCAGGATTGGCAGATCGAGGGCATCCGAAGAATCATCCTGGAAGCCGGTGATGAGGTGCGGATCGAACGGATTGGGAGGGTTCTGGAAAGAGAAGAGGGGCGTTTGGAAGATGTCAATGCTTATCTCTTGCTCCTTCAAAAAAACTCCATCAAACCGATGATCAAGGTATTGGGGGAGCTTAAGAACTCGAAAGCCAGAAGAGTGTTCTGTGATTCCTTATCAGAGATCGGAAAGAACGCCATCGAACTGATTACCCCCTATATCGATGACCGGCGATGGTTCTTGGTTCGCAATATCGTCTATACCCTGGGCCGCATTGGAAAGGAACAGTCGCTCCCGTACATTCAGAAGGCGTTTAATCACGAAGACCTTCGTGTGAGAAGAGAGGCCATTCAGGCCCTTGGACTCATTGGTGGCGCGAAGGCCACGGGATTGCTGGTGAAGTCTCTCAGCGACAATGATGTTCGAATCCGTTGTATGGCAGCCATTAACTTAGGAAAAGGGGGAAAAAAGACTGGCCTCATCCCCCTGTTAGAAGTCGTTCAATCCAAGGATTTCTACAAAAGAGAACCGCCGGAAATAAAAGCCTTCTTTAACGCCATCGGAATGGTGGGATCCAATGAAGCCGTACCAATTCTGCAGCAATTATTGGAACGAAAGAGTTGGTTTGGGCGGGGAAAGACCGATGAGATCCGTATCGGGGCAGCCAGTGCCTTAGCCACGATCGGAACACCCGATGCAAAGGCTGTCTTGGAAGAAGGAAAGAATTCAAAAGACGAAACGATTCGGGATGCCTGTGTACAAGCATTGCGGGGCTAAACCCCGAGGATAAGGGGCCGATGGCAGAGACAAAACCTTCCGTTGACCATGAACAGCTTCCCACAAAAGTCGGGACAGAATTTGTTAGCAAGTTCTATCGTCTTCTTAAGGGAACAACCGTATACGATCGGAAAAACGCCATCATCGACCGCCTCACTCAGGAATGTCTTCAGGTGATCAACAGTACCATCCAGTCAGAAGGTAATCTCTTTTTGAAGATCGTTCGGGATAATTTCTTTTTCAACAATATTCGGATTATCGTCAAAGCTGACAAGTACCCCATCTTTAAAGCTTTTTGGAACGAGATGAGGAAACGATGGATCGGGGAAGTGGAGTTTTCGGGAGAGGTCGGCAAAGACCATGTCAAGGATTTCGTTTATCTCCTGTCGGGGCTGGAGGAGAATAACGAGAGCAATTATCTTTATGTCAAGAAGCAATTGGAATACCGGAATATCGAATCCATCCACGTGGGTAAATTGGAGTCCTTTAGAGACGAGGATATCTATATCGACTCTGAGGACCAAAAGCGATATTCGAAAGAGGTCTATTTTAAGTCGATTGGTTTGGTCAAAGAAGTCGTAGATAGCATTAATCAACAAAAAGCCCTCAATATCCGAAAAGCCAAACGTCTCATGCAGAATACGGTCAATGCCATTATGCAGGATGATTCCACCCTGCTGGGCCTGGCAAACATCAAGAATTACGACGAGTACACCTTCAATCACTGTGTAAATGTGGCCATCTATGCGATTGCTTTGGGGCAACGGATCGGGATCCCCAAAAAGCATCTCTCCCATTTGGGCATGGCAGGTCTATTCCATGACATGGGAAAGACGAGGATCCCAAAGGAGATCCTCAACAAAACCGGAAAATTGTCACCTGAAGAGTGGTCGTTGATGAGAAATCATCCTGTCAGTGGAACGGAGATCATCATGAGGATGAAGGAATGGGGAGAGCTTTCCACTCGGATGATTGACGGCGCTTTTGAGCACCACCTTCGATATGATTTGACCGGATATCCAAAACTCACCCGAAAGAGAAAGATTACCCTCTTTGGAAGAATCATCACCATCGCTGATTTTTATGATGCCCTGGTGAGGCCAAGGGTATACAATCGATTTCCCTATGTCTCCGAAAAAATCCTTGGCATCATGTTGGAACGAAGCGGGAAAGACTTCGATCCCGCGATCGTCAAAGTCTTCATCAATATGATCGGGATCTTTCCCTTGGGAACTCTGGTATTACTGAATACGAATGAGATGGGGATCGTCATTCAGATACAGGAGGAAACGGAACTGATAGACCGGCCCAAGGTCTGTCTCCTTTATTACAGCGATGGAGAATACCGGAAGGGGAAGGCAGTAGACCTGAAGGAGATGGACGAGGGGACCAATGCCTTCAAGAGGAGCATCGTCAAGACTCTCGACCCGAATGAGTACAATATCAACGTCGCCGAATTTATCATTTGATAGTATTCAACGGGCTCATTGACAGAAAGCAGGAATAGTTTAGGACTTCAATGGATTCCCGTTTTCACGGGAATGACGACCTTATCCTTCGTTTTCTTAACTCTCACTTGTTGGATTCCTAAATTTCTTCTTTTCCTTCCTCTTCGATTCTTCCCATAGGCGGTCCATTTCAATGAGGTTGGACTTACGAAAGGGTTTCCCTGCCCTCTGGAGTGATGTCTCGATATAGCGAAATCGCGACAGAAATTTGTCTATCGTTTTTTTTAAAGCCTCTTCCGGGTCGATTTGCAGAAAACGGGAGACATTTGCCATGACAAAAAGGATATCCCCGATTTCTTCGCGCATCTTTCCTCTATCTCGGAGGTGGAGGGCCTCCCTGAACTCTCTTATCTCTTCACCCAGCTTATTCAACACCCCTTCGATATTTGGCCAGTCAAATCCCACTCGGGATGCTTTTCGAGTCAGATGATAGGCCCGTGACAGGGAGGGAGAATCTTTAGATACGCCTTCCAGTACGGATTTCCACCCTTTCTTACAGCATCTTTCCTTCAACCGAGGGGAACGAGTTTCTTTCCCTTTCTTCTTCATCTTCAACCGCCTCCGCTTCCGAGAAGTTGCTAAGCTCCTGTTTTTATGTTATTAAAATAACTTTAATAAATGTGATTTTCAATTCCATTCCGATAAGGAAAAAACCCGACAAAGCAACCCGGTTGGCCTTTGAATGGAAAGGACGCGACCGGAGGAAGACCTGAAGAGGAAGGAAGGGCAATGGATTACCGCCACACATTAAATCTTCCCAAGACCGACTTCCCGATGAAAGCCAATTTGGCGAAGAGGGAACCGGATATGCTGAAAGAGTGGGAGGCGAGGGACACGTATCGCCGATTGAGCCGGATGGCGAGAGGAAAACCGAAATATATCCTTCACGACGGTCCTCCCTATGCCAACGGCAACATTCACATCGGGACTGCCTTGAATAAAATCTTGAAAGACTTCATCGTAAAATCCAGGTACATGATGGGGTTCGACAGTTATTACGTTCCTGGATGGGACTGTCACGGGCTGCCCGTTGAGCACGAGGTGGAAAAGAGTCTCGGTTCGAAAAAAGGAGAACTCTCCGTCGTTGAAGTCAGAAGAAGATGCCGTGATTACGCTGCCAAATTTGTCGAAATTCAGAAGGAGGAATTCAAACGCCTCGGGGTCTTCGGAGATTGGGAGAATCCTTATCTGACGATGAATTTCGAATATCAGGCAACGATTGTCCGGGAGTTTGGAAAGTTTCTTCTGAAAGATTCGGTTTACAAAGGAAAGAAGCCGGTGCACTGGTGCCCGACTTGCAAGACGGCATTGGCCGAAGCAGAGGTGAAATATGAGGATCATCGTTCCCCCTCCATCTATGTGAAATTTAAAATGGTCTCCGATATCGGAAAAGACTTCCCGAGACTCCGAGGAAAACCGGTTTACGTGATCATCTGGACGACAACGCCCTGGACGATCCCCGCCAATTTAGCGATTGCACTCCATCCGGATTTCACTTACGTCGCAGTGGATGTAGGTGAGGAAATCTATATCCTGGCAGAAGGCCTCCTGGAAGAGGTCATGAAGAAATTCGGAATCAAGAAGTATGACGTCTTGGAGAAATTTCCGGGAAAAAGATTGGAGGGGCTCAAGAGCCGGCATCCATTTCTCGACCGGGATTCGCTCGTCATCCTTGCGCCCTATGTGACCTTGGATACGGGAACAGGATGTGTCCACACCGCACCCGGCCATGGTCAGGAGGATTACGAGAGCGGGGTTCAGTATGGATTGGATATCTACAGCCCGGTCGATGACGATGGCCGATTCACCGAGGATGTTCCCTTTTTTGCCGGCCAATTCGTATTCGATGCCAACGATGCGGTGAACGCGAAATTGGCTGAGGTCGGAGCGCTCCTGAAAAAGGAGATGTACGAGCACTCCTATCCTCATTGCTGGCGGACCAACGACCCCATCATCTTTCGTGCCACAGAGCAATGGTTCATCTCGATGGAGAAGAATGGGTTGAGAAGGAATGCGCTGAAGGCGATCAATGAGGTGACGTGGATCCCTCCCTGGGGGAAAGACCGCATCTACGGGATGATTGAAAACCGGCCTGATTGGTGCGTCTCCAGGCAAAGGGCCTGGGGCATCCCGATCACGGTTTTTTACTGCAGGGCCTGCAAACAACCCCTCTTCAGTCAGAGGACCATCGATCATCTCTCTCGTCTTTTTGAGGAGAAGGGGGCAGACGTCTGGTTTGAAGAAGGCACCGATCATCTCTTGCCGGAAGGAAACCAATGTGCACAATGTGGAGGAAAGGAATTTACAAAGGAGACGGACATCTTGGATGTCTGGTTTGACTCCGGAGTGTCCTATGCAGCTGTCCTGGAAAAAAGGAACGAGCTCGAGTTTCCAGCCAGCCTCTATCTTGAAGGAAGTGATCAACACCGGGGATGGTTCCACAGTTCCCTTCTCACCTCCGTCGGGACAAGGGATGGTGCCCCTTACCGATCCGTCCTCACGCACGGGTTTGTGGTGGATGGAGAGGGGAAGAAGATGTCCAAGTCAGCCGGGAATGTCATCGCACCCGTAGAAGTGATCGATCGATTGGGGGCCGATGTCCTGAGGCTCTGGGTGGCCGCAGAGGACTATAAAGATGACATTAAGATCTCCAACGAGATTTTGAAACGTTTGGCCGATAGCTACTTTCGCATTCGAAATACCTATCGCTTTCTTTTAGGGAATCTCTACGACTTTCATCCCGAGAAAGACCGGGTTCCGTATCAAGAACTCCATGAAATGGACCGATGGGCTCTCCATCAGCTTCAGAAACTCATCGGCAGGGTCCGTGAGGCTTACGAGCATTTTGAGTTCCATGCGGTCTATCATAGCGTTCAGAATTTTTGCGCCGTGGAGATGAGCGCCCTCTACTTTGATATCCTGAAGGACAGACTTTATACGTTTGCTTCCGGTTCTCCGGGTCGGAAATCGGCACAGACAGCCCTTTATGATATTCTAAAAGCCCTGACCTGCCTCATGGCCCCGATCCTGTCTTTTACCGCCGAAGAGGTTTGGAAACACCTTCCTCAAGAGCCAGGGAAGGCCGAAAGTGTTCACCTGACTTCACTCCCCGAGGTGAAGAGCGAATGTCTGGACGATAGCCTTCACGAGCGATGGGAGAGGATCTGGGAGGTCCGGGCGGTGGTGACCAAGGCCTTGGAAGAGGCCCGTCGTGAGAAGGTGATCGGGCTTTCATTGGACGCACAGGTCATTCTGCATGTTCCTGAAAAAATGTTCTCATTTTTGGAATGTTACGAAAGGGACTTGAAGTCGATCTTTATTGTCTCTTCAGTCACCCTCCATGCAGCCAAGGATGAAAAAGAGGTGAGGGTAGAGGTACTCAGCGCGGACGGCAAAAAATGTGAACGGTGCTGGAATTACGAAGTGAGCGTGGGCCTGCATCCAGAACATCAAACCATCTGCCAGAGGTGTGTGGAAGCGATCAAAGAGTAGGGAAGATATCAGAGGATCAGGATATCAGGGGGCAGGAAATCAGGAGACCAGGATATCAGGAAATAAGAAGCTTTTGAGCCTGACACCTGATGTTCTGATACCCACAACCTGGTAATCTGATAACCTGATAGCCTGCATATCGAAATTTTGGTAAGTACATGAAGCGAAAATACTGGGTTCTATTAATTTTCTTCCTCGGAATTCTTTTGCTGGATCAGTGGACCAAATCGATGGTGGTCCAGAAGTTACCCCTTTATCAAAGGGTGGAGGTGATTGAGGGCTTTTTCAACCTTACCCATGTGAGAAACACAGGCGGCGCATTTGGAATCTTCGGGGGAGAGAAAGGCGGGGTCGGTTCCTTGCTCTTCGTGGTCGTTTCGCTGATCGCCATCGGAGCCATTCTCTTTCTTTTTATTAAAATAAGGGAAGACGAAAAGACCCTCGCCCTCTCATTTTCTCTCGTTTTAAGCGGTGCCATTGGAAACCTCGTCGACCGTCTTCGATACGGAGAAGTTGTAGATTTCCTTGACTTTCACTTATCCACCCATCACTGGCCTGCCTTCAATGTTGCAGATTCCGCTATCTGTATCGGCATCGGCTTGCTGGCTCTGGAATTGTTGAGGCGAGACGATAAAACAAGAAATACCAAATCACCTGCCGGCAGGCAGGCACCAAATCCCAATTAAATTCTAATGAACCAATTTCCAGTGTGGAAAGGTTTTTTTTGGTCATTTAAATTTGTAGTTTCGAAATTGTTTGGGATTCGAGATTTGGAATTTGAATTGAGTTATGTATCCGGTCCTCTTTCAATTCGGTAATTTTCATATCTACGCTTACGGATTCTTTATCGTTGTCGGCCTCGCCATCGCAACGATACTTGCCTTCCTGAAGATTCGAAAATCAAATATTAAGATCTCTCTTGAGAATGCAGCCGATCTCTTCTTTTACACGGCCTTGTCAGGCTTCCTTGGATCAAGGCTGTTCTTTGTCCTGATCAATTTTGATTTTTATCGCCAATATCCCTTGCAGATATTTAAAATATGGGAAGGGGGATTGGTCTTCTACGGCGGACTCATCCCAGCGGCGATGGTTGCCTTCGGGTACATGAGGTGGCGTGGGTTGCCGGTGTGGAAATTGGCCGACCTGATTTCTCCCTTGATTGCCCTGGGCCTCTCCTTTGGCAGGGTCGGCTGTTTTTTTGCAGGGTGCTGTTACGGAAAAGAGACTTCCCTGCCGTGGGCGATCGTCTTCAAGAATCCGGAGTCGCTGGCCCGTCTGAATGTTCCACTTCATCCCACTCAACTTTATGACGCGGTGAATGGAGTGGCCATCTTTTTCTTTTTAAATTGGGTGTCGAGGAAGAAAACGTTCGATGGGCAAATCTTCTGGCTCTTTCTCTTTCTTTATTCGATCACCCGTTTTTTTGTTGAAATGTTCAGAGGAGACCCGAGGGGCTTCCTATTCGGGAATCTTCTTTCTACTTCTCAGGGAATCGGTGTCCTGTTGGCCATCTCCTCTCTTTTTATGTTATTCTATATGAAGAAAACATATCGGAGATAAAAGATGTCTGTTCTGGAAATCCTCAAATATCCTCATCCCACTTTGAAGAAACGGTCTGAGACGGTGAGTCGGATCGATGAGAATATAAAGAAGTTGATCCATAACATGAGAGAAACGATGCATGCAGCCGGAGGGATCGGACTGGCCGCGTGTCAGGTCGGAATTTGCAGGAGAGTGATCGTTCTCGACGTCAGCCCAATGGACACTCAACAGAGCTTCTTCGCTTTAATCAACCCCGAAATCGTATCCGAAGAAGGTGAGATCGATCACGAAGAGGGATGCCTGAGCGTGCCTGAGTACCTGGAAAAAATAAGAAGAAAAGAGAAGGTCCGTGTGAAGGGCTTGTCTGCCGAAGGAAAGGAAATAGAGATCGAGGGAGACGGGATATTGGCCATTGCCCTTCAGCACGAGATTGATCACACCAATGGCATCCTGATCCTGGACAGGGTGAGCCGGCTGAAGAGAGAGATCTATCGGAACAGATTAAAGAAAGAAAAGCGCAAGGAAGAAAGACCTTGAACATACCCCCCTGGCGGATCGTTTTCTTCGGAACGCCATCCTTCGCCATGACCACCCTACAAGAATTGTTAAAAGGGCCGGATAAACTGGTCGGCGTCGTCACGCAGCCTGACAGAGAAAAGGGAAGGGGGAGAAAGGTCGTCATTTCTCCTGTAAAAGAACTTGCTCTTCGGCATGACCTCATCCCTCTTCAGCCAGAGAAAGCGAAGGAAGAAGCCTTTCAGGAGATACTGAAAGGCCTTCGGCCGGACCTCATGGTCGTGGTCGCTTACGGGCAGATCTTGCCCAGGGCTGTTTTAGACATTCCAAAATATGGAGCCGTCAATGTCCATGCCTCCCTACTTCCGAAGTACCGGGGAGCCGCTCCCATCGCTTGGGCCATCCTGAATGGAGAGAAGAGAACGGGGGTGACGACAATGGTCATGGACGAAGGCATGGACACGGGAGATATCCTCTTGCAGACCGAGATTCCAATTGGTAGCGCGGAGACTTGCGAAACGCTTCATGATCGGTTGGCCTCCTTAGGAGCTCAATTGCTATCAGAGACATTAGAAAAGATGAAGGCGGGTACCATTCGGCCGATTCCGCAGGACCATTCGAAAGCTACCTATGCGCCTCCACTCAACAAGGAAGACGGGCATCTGGATTGGAAAAAAGAGGCCGAAGAGATTGATCGTCAAGTCCGTGCCTTCAATCCTTGGCCGGGTGCCTTTACGAAATTGGATGGATTGCTGCTAAAGGTTTATAAAGGTGAAGTAAGAGAGAAGGCCCCTTCGGGAAAAGCAGGAACAGTGATTTGGGTGGGATCGGATTTTATTGAGGTGGAAGCAGGGAAGGGTTCTTACCTTCTCAAGGAAGTCCAATTGGAAGGGAGAAGGAGAATGGCCATCCGGGAGTTTCTTTCCGGCCACCCTGTCCCTGTGGGGACGGTCTTTCAATAATGAAATTTCGGATTTCGGATTGCGAATTTCGGAATATGACTTCAGCTTTTTCATTCGGCATTCAGCAATCCGCATTCCCCAATGAGCGGAGCGACAATTGGACGTTAAGCCTAAGAAGAGACTCTTTGTCGGACTCTTGGTTTTTACCTGTCTGATCCTGTTCGTCCTCATCTTCCTGTTCTGGTATGTCCCGATGGTGGGGCTGAAGAATATCCATCCTTCTTTTCCCGTTTTCTACACCAGTGTCCTTGGAGTTTTTGCAGTTCTGATGCTTTCGGGAGGACTTCTCCTTGTCTTTACCATCTTCAGGGGAAAAGATATCTTCCTCTCCCATAAACTGAGAGGGATCGTTGCAAAGGTGCTTTTCCCATTTATGATCTTAATGGGAAGGCTGGTCGGAGTATCAAAAGAAAGGGTTCAGCAATCGTTCATCGAGTTGAATAACCATCTCGTTCTATCCAACCATGACCGCACTCGACCAAATAAGTTATTGATCCTCCTCCCCCATTGCATTCAGGATTTCGACTGTCAGGTCAAGATCACTGGAAACATCAGAAATTGCAAGGGTTGTGGAAAGTGTGAGATCAAGGACCTGATCGAGCTCTCCGATCAGTATCAGGTGAAGATCGCGGTAGCGACAGGGGGGACGTTAGCAAGGAGAATCATCGTCGATAACAGACCGGAAGCCATCGTGGCGGTTGCCTGCGAACTCGACCTGACCAGTGGCATTCAAGATACTTATCCGATTCCAGTGATTGGAATTCTGAACGAAAGGCCCAACGGCCCCTGTATCAATACGAAAGTGGATATTCAAAAGGTAAAACAAGCCATCTTGGACTTTCTCGAACCCTGAAAGCCCTGCTCTCTTGATTACACAGATTTATAAAAAGATTACTGAGATTTTCTTTTTTTCAATATTTTTTTAATCTGTGAAATCATCCCTAATCGCTGTAATCGTAATCTCCTCGTAACAAATTGACAAAACAAGGGTTTTTGATTATATTGAGATTTAAAGGAGGCTAAGTTTATCCATGAATCAGTTTAAAACATTTTTCCTGATGCTGGTTTTAACCGTTCTTTTCATCCTGGTCGGTACAGCGATCGGGGGCAGGAGCGGTGCCATTTATGCATTCATCTTTGCAGCTCTGATGAATTTCTTCTCATACTGGTTTAGCGATAAGATCGTGCTCCGGATGTATGGAGCGAAAGAAGTTTCGCAGAGTGAGGCGCCCGAGCTTTACGGAATTGTTGCAGAGCTGACGAGCAAGGCCAGCCTCCCCATGCCGAAAGTCTATATCATGGAAAATGATACTCCGAATGCCTTTGCGACAGGAAGAAACCCGCAGCACGCAGCAGTAGCGGTCACAACAGGTATCCTGAGGATTCTTTCGAGAGATGAGCTGATGGGCGTGATCGGACACGAACTCTCCCATATCCAGCACCGAGATATCCTTATCAGCACGATTGCCGCGACGATGGCCGGTGCCATCAGCGTGCTTGCTTCGATGGCTCGCTGGGGCGCCATGTTCGGAGGGTTTGGAAGGTCGGACAACGATGAAGGGGGCGGGGGAGGAAACATTATCGTCGTCCTCATCGTCTCGATATTTGCTTCGATCGCGGCCATGCTCATTCAAATGGCCATCTCTCGCTCCAGGGAATATCTAGCCGATGAAGGCGGAGCTCATCTTTCCAACCCGCTCTCCTTGGCAAAGGCTTTGGAAAAGTTAGAAATGGCTTCTCAGCAGATTCCCATGAACGCCAATCCTTCCACGGCTCATCTATTCATCGTAAACCCTTTAAAAGGAGGCGGCGTTCTCTCTCTTTTCAGTACCCATCCACCCATTGAAGAACGGATCGCCAGGCTCGAGGAGATGGCAAGGACAGGAAGGTTTTGAGAAAAAAGACCGCAAGGGCGATCTGCCTCGACATCTTGAATCGGGTCGAAGAGGCTGATCTCCACCCCGATCGTCTGCTCACCGATTCCTTCAAGCGCTTCCGATATCTTTCCTCCCTCGATCGCTCCTTCCTCACGGAGTTGACCTATGGGGTCATCCGTTGGAGAGGGAAACTCGATTGGGTGATCCGCCACTTCTCAAAAATCCCTCTCGGAAAAATTGAATTAGAAACGCTCAACATCCTCCGCCTCGGGCTTTATCAAATTCTCTTCCTGTCGAGGACTCCATCCTCGGCAGCCGTGAACGAGTCTGTTGAGTTGGCGAAGCACATCCGGGGAAAAGGGGGAGCAGGTTTTGTCAACGCTGTGCTTCGCTCCGCCATTCGGCAAAGAGATGGGATTTTTTACCCAGATATTAAAGAAGATCCAGCACTCCATATCTCCGTCCTCCAATCTCATCCTCTCTGGTTAGTTCAGAGATGGGTGAGGGAGATGGGGACAGAAGAGACGCTCAAAATCTGCACGTTTAACAATCAGATCTCTCCTTTGACGCTTCGAGCCAATACCCTGAAGATCAATCGTCAAGACCTCATCGAAACGTTGAAAGAAAAGGGGTTAGAACCATTTCCTACCGTCTTTTCAGAAGAGGGAATTGTGCTGGAGGATTCTCCACCCACTTCAGAACTTCCATTCTTGAAGGAGGGGCTCTATGTCATTCAGGACGAAGCCTCTCAGCTGGTCAACACCGTCTTTGACCCAAAACCGGGAGAGCGAATCCTCGACGCCTGTGCTGCCCCGGGCGGAAAGACCACCCACATGGCTCAAAAGATGGAGAACCTGGGAGAAATTTATGCTCTGGATCTCAGCAAAGCGAAGTTAGATCTATTAGAGGGGATATCTCAAAGATTGGGGATAAAGATTGTCAAGGCGATCAAGGGAGATGCCGCCCGACCTCTTCCCATTCCCCGGGAAATGAAATTCGATCGAATCCTAGCGGATGTCCCTTGCTCAGGGTTCGGGACGCTCAGGAGAAATCCTGACGTGAAGTGGAGAAGAGGGCTAGAGGATATCCAGAGATTGAGTGAACTTCAGTTTTCAATCTTGAGAAATCTTGGGAGCTATGTGAAGAAGGGAGGGGTAATCGTTTACAGCACCTGCACGGTTTTTCATGAGGAGAATGAAGACGTGGTGGGAAGATTCTTAACCGAGAAACCAGAATTTAGTATCGATCGAATCGATACCATCGTTTCGGAAAAATGCCGTCGGTTTATCTCTGATTCATTTTTTAAGACCTTTCCTCCGCAGGACCACATGGATGGCTTTTTTTTAGCCCGGATGATAAGGTCACTATAGCGTCACCGAGGAGTCAATGGAGGAAATTTCTGTTTTTATAAAAGGATGGATGATCGGAATAGCGATTGCCGTTCCCGTAGGACCTATCGGGATTTTATGCATTCGGCGGACCTTGGCCGAGGGGCGTATGATCGGCTTTCTTTCGGGTCTGGGGGCTGCTACGGCGGATGCTCTTTATGGGGCCGTTGCCGGCCTTGGATTGACCTTTCTTTCGGATTTCCTTATCGCTCATCGCATATGGCTTCATCTGATCGGAAGCGGATTTCTCTGCCTTTTAGGTATCAGGACATTACTCTCTAAAGTATCAGAACTCGGCCAATGTGCAGAGGAAAACAGCTGTTTCCATGCGTATCTGTCCACGTTTTTTTTAACCCTCACCAATCCCATGACCCTTCTCTTCTTCCTCGCGGTCTTTGCTGGAATCGGAGTCGGGACTGCAAAGCATCCCTATCTTGCGGCCGGATTTCTGGTCAGCGGTGTCTTTATCGGTTCAGCCATGTGGTGGCTGTTTCTCATGGTCTTTACGGGGATGTTGCGGGGCTTGTTCAATGTCAACAGGTTGAAGTGGCTAAACAGAATTTCCGGCTTGATCATCATTGCCTTTGGGTTGTTTGCCTTTTTGGATTTGTTCTGATCGCCTTTTAATTTTATTGAAATAAGACAGAGATTCTACTAAGATGGGTGAGTCCCGGAGGTCAGGATTTGAAGCAAATAGCGCCATCGATTTTATCTGCCGATTTCAGCCGCCTCGGTGAAGAGGTGGGTGGAGTCGAAAAGGCTGGAGCAGATGTGATCCACGTTGATGTGATGGACGGACATTTCGTTCCCAACATCACGATCGGACCGCTGGTGGTAAAGGGATTGAAGAAACTGACCTCGTTGCCTCTAGATGTCCATTTGATGATCGAAAGGCCCGAGCGTTATGTCGAGGCCTTTGCCGAGGCGGGGAGCGATTGGATAACGATCCATGCTGAAGTATGTTCCTACCTCAAAGCAATGGTGAAGAGGATTCGTCAGTTGAGAGTCAGGCCGGGCATCGTGCTCAAGCCGGCTACTTCACTGAAAGTCCTCTATCCGGTTCTGGACGATCTCGATTTAGTTCTGATCATGTCGGTCAACCCGGGGTTTGGGGGGCAATCCTTTATTCCTTCCACGCTGAAGAAGATCGAGCGCTTGAGAAAAATCGTTGATCGAGACGGATATCGATTGGAGATAGAAGTAGACGGTGGGATCAAGATCGAAAATATCAGAGAGGTTTCAAAAGCCGGGGGTGACATCTTCGTCGTCGGCACGGGAATTTTCAAGACCAGGGACTATGAAGAAACCGTACGAATACTGAGACAAGAAATTGATGGGATTTAATACCAACGCAATACCCATCGCCTTGAGAGACTGTGTCGCAAGTAGCCGTTTCCCCTTCGACTGTTCGACAAGCTCACGACTCAGAGCGAACGGCTAGACAACTGATTTGCGAAGGGCTGTGGGCCGCTCGTGATGAGCCCTTCGACATGCCGTTTGTCCTGAGGCTCTCGAAGGATGAACGGCTCGCTCAGGACGGGCCTGTCGAACCATGAACGGACTTGTGACATCACCCCCAAGGGGAGAGGGACGTAGTTTTGACAATCCAATTTCAATCCGAAGGAGGGAAGTATGAAGATCGGAGAAATTAAGAAGACCACAGTGATCGGGGCAGGCACGATGGGGGCACAAATTGCAGATGTCCTTTCCAGGATGGGAGGCTTCGAAGTGGGCATGGTCGATATCAATGACGACCTGGTGAAGAAAGGGTTTCAGTCTATCGAACAGAGATTGGACCGGTTCTTTGTTGCGAAGGGTAAGCTCACTGCCGAAGAGAAAAAGAAAATTGTGAATCGAATAAAAGGTTATACGGATATCGGAGAGGCAGCAAAGTCTACCGACCTGGTCATCGAAGCGGCCGTCGAAAGAATGGCGTTAAAGAAAGAGATATTCAAGAAACTCGACGAAAGCGCACCGTCCCATGCCATCTTAGCCTCCAACACTTCTTATCTCAATATTTCGGAGATGGCCTCGGCCACAAAGAGACCGGAAAAGGTTGTGGGCATCCATTTTTTTAATCCAGTGGCTGTCATGCAACTGGTCGAAGTGGTCAGGGGGGGACGGACTTCTGCTGAGACCATAGAAGTGGCATGCGATCTCGCAAGGAAATTAGGAAAAGAACCAGTCGTCTGCCGCGATATCAGCTATGGATTTCTTGCCAACCGAGCTTACCGGGCCATGGTCGAAGAGGCCACACAGATGGTATGGGAGAGGGTTGCTTCTCCGGAAGAGATCGATAAGGCACTCAAGCTTGGTTATAACCTGCCCATGGGTCCGCTCGAACTGGCCGATATGGTGGGAGGCTGGGCTCTTAGGGTTTCATCGGAAGAGGACGCGGTCCGAGAGCTTGGCTCCGAGAAGGGACGGCTTCATCCCCTGGTCAGAGCTATGACTCGGGCCGGATATACCAAAATTTACGATTACTGGAAAGAGGTATTGTCCAAACCATAGGGAATCAGCTTTCGCGTCCTTCTATGATTGGACGTTTCCGATGGAATCATGTATGAGGTGGAATATTTGAGAACCAAATTGAAAAATCTTCTGGAGTCCTAAAAAAGAGGATTTATAGCAGAAACTGAACGCTCGTAAAAGGGATTTCCGCTAGTGTAGTGTTACAGTAACAGCTTTACAACGAGCAACCTTTTCTAAGATGGTCTCAACTTTTTTCGTCCAAACGAATGGCTTTGGATTAGCGTTATTCACTCGGATGTACTGGTCGATGGCCTGG